>TARA_B110000503_G_scaffold41197_1_pt1 | contig 29718 bp, 36 predicted proteins | sample TARA_B110000503 | Tara Oceans TARA_B110000503 (sample SAMEA4397472) | marine metagenome | biome: Polar Biome; feature: [SRF] surface water layer (ENVO:00010504); material: water (ENVO:00002006), including particulate matter (ENVO:01000060) such as... | depth 5 m | reverse complement strand
GCAGCTGCAGCTGCAAGTGCTGGATTCTTTAATAAAGAAATATTGCCCCTTCAGGGAAGAAATGATAACGGAAATGATTCTATGATTATTGCTGACGAGGGAATTCGTTTTAATGCCTCTATTGAGGCTCTTTCAGGCCTAAAAACAGTTATTGAGGGCGGTGTAATTACAGCGGGTAACGCTAGTCAAATCACTGATGGAGCTTCAGCTATTATGGTTTGTAATGATGCCGGCCTTAAAAAACTGAAAGCAGATCCAAGGGCTAAAATTAAAACAATTACTGTGGTTGGAGATGATCCTGTCTTTATGCTCACTGGTCCAATACCTGCTTCTAAACTTGCACTGAAAAAAGCTGATCTTAGTATCGATGATATAGATATTTATGAAGTTAACGAAGCCTTTGCACCTGTTCCTCTAGCATGGGCTATCGAACTTGGTGCTGATAAATCAAAACTAAATGTTAATGGTGGAGCTATTGCCCTGGGTCATCCGTTAGGCTCAACTGGAACTAAGTTAATGACAACTATGCTTCACGAGCTAGAGAGAAGAAATGGTAAATATGCTCTTCAAGCTATATGTGAAGGCGGCGGAACAGCAAATGCAACGATTATAGAAAGGCTATAATTCTTTGTTAGGAATAGCAAGCTTATGTATTGGCTTGATATTTAAACTTCAAGTTATTTTTTATTTTATTATCATAGAAGGATCTGCATAAGCTCTTGTTACATCGGATTTAATTTCTATAGTCTTATCTTTATTCATACAGAAATTCTTCAAGAGTAAAGAATAAAAAGACATTAGCTCTTACTAATAAAAAATAATAGTTATTTATCTTTAAAGAAATCTAATACAGTTTCAATATCAGAAATTGGATTTATAGAACTCTCACCGATTCTAGATTTTATTTCAACTTCTTTATTTTCAATAAATTGTTTACCAATAATTATATTTAATGGGATTCCAATTAGTTCAGAGTCCTTCATTTTAGTTCCGTAACCATCTTTCCTGTCATCCAGAAGAACTTCATAACCCATGCTTGTTAGCTGCCCATATAGCTCGTGAGATGCTTCGGCAATCTGATTATTCTTATCATACCCAATTGCTACTATATTAATATCATATGGAGCAATGCTATGAGGCCACACGATACCTTTTTCATCATTATTTTGTTCAATAGCAGCAGCGACTAATCTTGAGACGCCAATCCCATAACATCCCATATATAAAGTAGAAGCTCTCCCTTCTTTATTAAGAACGTTAGCTTTCATACTTTCAGCATAGACCTTTCCAAGCTGGAAAATATGACCAACCTCTATACCTTTTTTAATTTGTATAGTTCCTTTTCCATCCGGTGATGGCTTGCCTTCAAGGGATGATATATCTTCCCCCTCTTTTAAAAGAAGCTCTGTATTAATAGCAAACTCAGATGAGTCGCTTATTGCAATAGTATCTTCACCATTTTCTGCTAGTACATGAAACTCTTCTGAAGTGTCACCACCTATTGCTCCTGAGTCAGCAGCAACAATTTTATAATCAAGATCTAATCTCTCAAGAATTTTTTTATAAGTATTTCTCATTGTTAGATAAGTATCTTGAAGACACGCCTCATCGGCATTAAAGCTATAGGCATCTTTCATTAGGAATTCTCTTCCTCTCATTACCCCATACCTCGGTCTAATCTCATCTCTGAACTTTGTTTGTATTTGATATATATTTAATGGAAGCTCTTTATAGCTTCTTACATTTGTACGAATTAAATCTGTTATAACTTCTTCATGGGTTGGACCAAGACAAAAATCTCTTTGATGTCTATCCTGAATTCTAAGAAGCTCTGGACCCATCTTCTCCCATCGACTGGTTTCTTCCCAAAGCTCTTTGGGCTGAACCATAGGCATTAAAACCTCTTGCGCTCCAGAGGCATTCATTTCTTCACGAACAATATTTTCTATCTTTCTTAGGACCTTTAACCCAAGCGGAAGCCATGTATATATACCAGAAGCTACTTTTCTTATCATCCCTGCTCTAAGCATTAGCTTGTGACTAATTACCTCAGCTTCCTGCGGTGCGTCTTTTAAGGTCGGTAATAATAATTTTGATAGCAACATTTTATAATTTAGTTATATGAATAAATCCTTATGGTTTATAATTTTATCTTTTTTTGAAGACTTATGCCGATTTATGATTATAAATGTTCAGATTGTGAGCATCAGATAGAAGTAATTCAGAAGTTCAGTGATGAACCTAAAACTCTGTGCTTGGAATGTGGTAAAGAAACTCTTAAGAAAATGGTATCAGCCCCATCTTTTAGATTGAAGGGCGGAGGTTGGTACGAGACAGATTTTAAAACAGGTAAAAAGAAAAATATAGCTTCAGAAGATACATCTTCAGATAAAAAATCTTCAACAAATTCAAGTTCTGACTCCAAGAAGCAGTCCAAACAAGATAAGATTACTAAATAAACAAGGAAATATTATGAGATCTCACTATTGTGGAGCAATTACAACCACCAATCTTGATCAAGAAGTAACAATATGCGGTTGGATTCATAAAAGAAGAGACCATGGAGGAGTTATATTTCTTGATGTAAGAGATATTAAAGGCTTATGTCAGGCAGTTATCAATCCAGATAATGCAGAATCATTTGCTATTGCAGAAACTCTTAGGAATGAGTTTGTTGTAGAGATTTCAGGAGTTATTAGAGCTAGACTAGAGGGAACGGTTAATAAAAATATGACAACTGGAGAGATTGAGCTTGAAGCGCAAAATATCAAAATATTAAGTAAAGCTGTAACTCCTGTATTTCCTTTAGATGATTACCAGGATGTAAATGAAGATGTGCGTCTAAAAAATAGATTTCTTGATCTTAGAAGGCCTGAAATGAACCAAAGAATAGTTACCAGATCAAAGATTACCTCTGCAGTTAGAAACTTCTTAGATGATAAAGATTTTCATGAAATAGAAACGCCTATTCTTACAAAAGCTACCCCTGAGGGCGCAAGAGATTTTGTACTTCCTAGTAGAGTTCAATCTGGAAAATTCTTTGCACTACCTCAATCACCTCAGCTATTTAAACAATTGCTTATGATTGGAGGTTTAGATAAGTATTATCAAATCGCTCGTTGTTTTAGGGATGAGGATTTAAGAGCTGACCGTCAGCCAGAGTTCACTCAAATTGATATTGAAGCCTCTTTTATTGATCAAAATTACATTATGGAAGTTGGCGAAGATATGATTTCACATATAATTGAAAGGTTTTGTGGAGACAGTTTGGATAAGTTTCCGGTTCTGGACTGGCATGATTCAATGAGAGATTATGGCTGTGATAAGCCTGATCTTAGAATACCCTTAAAGTTAGTAGAAATATCTGATCTTGTAAAAGATGAAGAATTTAAAGTCTTTGCTGAGCCAGCAAAGAATGATAATTCAAGAGTAGTAGCTCTTAAAATTACAGGTGGTAATTCTTTATCCAGAGGCCAAATAGATGAATATACTAATTTTGTAGCTAAATTAGGAGCTAAAGGCCTGGCTTACATAAAAGTTAATGATGTCTTAGATCTAGAGAATGGACTTCAATCGCCAATCTTAAAATTTCTAAAGCCTGAAACTATTGATTCATTGGTTTCTGAGTTGGATCTTAGAAATGATGATTTATTATTTTTTGGCGCAGGTAAAAAATCAGTTGTTAATTTAAGTATGAGCAGCCTCATTAAAAAAATTGGCGAAGATTTACATCTTTATACTTCAAAATGGGCACCTTGTTGGGTTGTCGACTTTCCAATGTTTGAAATAAATGGAGAAGGGAATCTTACATCCCTTCATCATCCTTTTACTCTTCCAAAGTGTTCATCGGGAGAGTTAACAGAAAATCCAGGAAAAGCTATCGCCCATGCTTATGACATAGTGTTGAATGGCTATGAGATTGGTGGAGGTTCTTTGAGAGTTTTTGATGCAGAGATGCAAGAAACGATATTTAAGATTCTAAATATATCTAAAGAAGAAGCTGATAGTAAATTTGGCTTTTTATTAAAAGCTCTTTCATCTGGATGCCCGCCTCATGGGGGGATAGCATTTGGACTAGATAGAATTGTCATGCTAGTTACAGACACTTCTAATATAAGAGATGTAATAGCTTTTCCTAAAACACAAAGCGCCACTTGTCTCTTAACGGATGCGCCGAGCAAGGTTGATGATGCTCAATTAGAGGAGCTTAAAATAATTAGCACCTTTAAGGAAGAATAGTAAATGGCAGGACATTCAAAATGGGCAAATATTAAGCATAGAAAAGCTAGGCAAGATGCTTCAAGGGGAAAGGTCTGGACAAAAGTGATTAGGGAAATCACTGTTGCTGCAAAAGGTGGGCCAGATCCAGATGACAATCCAAGACTAAGATTGGCATTAGATAAAGCCAATGCAGCTAATATGCCAAAGGATAATATCAAGAGAGCAATTGAGAAGGGGTCAGGTACTGGAGAAACTGGATCGCTTGAGGAGATAACGTTTGAGGGCTATGGTCCTGGGGGAGTAGCTATTTTAGTTGAAACAATGACAGATAATAGAAATAGAACAGTATCAGATGTTCGTCATGCATTCTCTAAATTTGGAGGCAACCTTGGAACAGATGGATCCGTTTCATATCTTTTCAACAAAATAGGAATTATCCATATCTCTAAAGATTATTCGGAAGATGATTTAATGGAGATAGTTCTTGAATCTGGAGCGCAGGACTTAGTTGATGAAGGAGAGTATTTTGAAATTATTACTGGAAGTGCTGATCTTAATAATATTTTAGAGGCACTAAAAATTAAAAGTATTGGAAATACCAATGCAGAGCTAACTTTTAGAGCTGATCTATCAATTGAAATTGATCAAGAGATGTCTGAAAAAGTATTAAAGATTATGGACTTTATGGACGGTCTTGATGATGTCCAGGAAGTTCATACCAATGCAGAGTTTCCAGATAATTTTGAGGCTGAGGATTAATCTTGCCTGTTAATTCAAGAGCAAAGGGAGCGGCTTTTGAAAGGCAGATAGCTAATTTATTTATCAAAGACCTTAATTTATCTAATCCAGTAAAGCGAATACTGGAACAAACAAGAACAAAAGAACTTCCAGATCTAATGCTTGGCACTTGGTGTATTGAATGCAAGGCTTATGGAAGTGGCGCTGAGCCAAGACCTGACTGGTGGGATCAGGTTATTGCCTCATCAAGACAGAATCATTTAAAGCCTGCTTTGGTTTATAAGTTTAATAATAGACCTATAAAGGTAAGAGTTTTGGCTAGCTCCATAAATCCAAAAATTAATAATCATTTAGTTACAGTTGATCTTTTATGGCCTGATTTTATCCAAATTATTCTTGAATTATTTCAGGCAGATATAGAGTTGCATGAGAAAACATATACAGCATAGAAATTTTTATTTAGATATTTACATTGAAGATACTGATTTTCAAGGTTTTGTTTACCATGCTAATTATTTAAAATTTTTTGAAAGAGCTAGATCTAATTTTTTATTAGAAAACGGAATTTTTCATAAACATTTAAAACAAAGCAACCTCGCATTTGTTGTAAAGAGTGTAAAAGTTGACTTTCTCTTGCCTGCTAAACTTGAAGATAGCTTAGTTGTTAAAACTTTTATAGAGAAAAAATCTAACGCAAGGATGGTTTTCCATCAATCAATTAACAATCTAGAGGATGACAAGGTTTTATGTAATGGCATTATAGAAGTGTGTCTCATTAATCTCGTTACAAAAAAACCACAAATCCTCCCTGATGATTTACTATTAATATTTAATAAGGGTGAGCTAAATGAATGATATATCTGTAATAAATTTATTTTTAGAAGCTGGAATAGTTGTAAAAATTGTTATGTCAATTCTTCTGGTAGCATCTTTGCTTACATGGATTGTTATAGTTGAGAGATATAACTTTTATAAAAAAATTAAAGATATAAATTCTAGCTTCTTAAAAAGATTTTGGAGTGGAGAGAGTTTATCAGACCTTTATAAGGAGATTTCTAATGAAGATATTTCCTTGCATGGGTCTTTAAGTGTTTTTAAAAGCGCTTTTAAAGAGTTTGCACAGATTAGTCCAGATAAAGAAATTACCGAGTTAGATCTTGAAGGTCTTAACAGATCCATGAGGGTTTCAATTGCATCAGATGAGGAGGAGATGAATAAACATTTATCATTTTTAGCTAATGTAGGTTCGGTGAGTCCATATATAGGTCTTCTAGGAACTGTATGGGGCATCATGACATCTTTTCAGGGATTATCTGATGCAACACAAGCAACTATCAATGCAGTAGCGCCTGGGATATCTGAGGCCTTGGTAGCAACTGCAATGGGTCTATTTGCTGCCATACCTGCAGTTATTGCATTTAATAAATATGTATCTGAATCAGAGTCAATCACGCAGTCAACTGTAATTTTTTCAGAAGAGCTAGCAAGTATTTTTTATAAGCAATCTATAAAAAATAAATGATATATAGGCTTTCAAAAAAAAAGAAACTCAAAGCAGAGATAAATGTTGTCCCTTACATCGATGTGATGCTTGTTCTTTTAATAATATTTATGGTCCTTTCTCCGTTATTAATTCAAGGAGTCGAGGTAAACCTCCCAAAAACTGATACCACAAAAATGTCTATTCAGAATGAGCCTTTAGTTATTTCCATAGATGCCTTAGGTAACTATTACTTGAATGTAGGCGAGGAAACTCTTCCAATAAGTCTTGAAGAGCTTAAAAGGAAATCTTCTGTTATTTTTGAAGCTAATCCAGAAATTGAAATTGTATTCCAGAGTGATAAGGGTGTTATTTTTGATAGTGTTGCAAAGGCAATGGCTGCTATTCAAAGTGTTGGTATATCAAAAATAGGAATAGTAACAACAGGCTATGCAGATTAAATCTAATTACTTTATAGCTTCATTTATTTCTTTCTTAATACATGCTGCGGCCATACTCTATTTAGTAGGTTTTTTTTATTCAGAGAAACAACTTAGGCCAGTTTTAAGCAAACCAGTTAGCGTAAATCTTATATTTAAAGAAGAGGTTAAAAAATTAGCGAAAACAATCACCCCAATAGTTAAAAAAGCTATTCCACAAGTTTCAATAGAAAAAATTAAAGAAAATAAAATTCAATTTACCCCAGAAATAAAATCTTCAAGTATTAGTTCTTTGATGCAAGAGGATCAATTATTAGCAAAAAATTCAGAAGAATCCCAAATTAATATCTTTAGCAATATGATTGTGCAATTTATTCAATCAGCATGGGTAAAACCTCAGAATATTCAAAGCGGCTTAATTTGCGATCTGAGAATGAATGTAAATAAAAATGGCCGTATAGTGGACGTGGATTTAATTAAGAGCAGTGGGAATATTCGCTTTGATAACTCTGCAATTAAAGCCATTAGAAGAGTTGAAACTTTTAGTTTCTTCAATAAAATTCCTTACAATATGTATCAAAATAATTTTAGAAATATAGTTATCACCTTTAACCCATCATCATGAAAAAATTATTACTTCTTTTATTAATTCCAAATTTTATTTTTGCAGAGCTGGTTCTTGAAGTAACCAAAGGATCAGAAAATCCATATAGCCTGGTAGTAATTGATTTTAATGGCCCTTCAAAAATTAGTAAAAAGATTAATAATATTATTCAGAGTGACATGAAAAGAACGGGTGAGTTCGATGTTCGTGATAACAGTCAGCTTATTTCTGTACCTAAGAGCGAGGAAGAAATTAAATACAAGGATTTTAAATTGCTTGGTGTAGATTTTATTGTTCTTGGCTCATTATTATCAGAGAATAAATTTAATTTATCTGTTTCATATGATGTTTATGATGTTAGAAAGGAAAAGAAAATAAGAACATCAAAGGTGTTTGGAATTCCCAATAAAATAAGACAGCTATCACATTATATTAGCGATGGTATATATGAAGAAATAACTGGATTAAAGGGAGTAGCTTCAACGAAACTTCTATACGTTACAGAGGAAAGAGCTTTAAGTAGTTCATTATTTCAACTAGTTATTGCTGATGCAGACGGGGCCAACGAGCAAGTGCTACTTAAAAGTTCAGAGCCTATTATTTCCCCTTCTTGGTCACCTGATTCTAAAAAAGTTGCATACGTTTCATTTGAAACAGGCATGGCGAAAGTTTTTATACAGGATCTTGCCTCAGGTGGAAGAGAGATTGCACTTGAAAACAAGACGCAAATAAGCTCTCCTTCTTGGTCACCAAATGGAAAGTTCCTATCATTAACTTTATATCAAGATGGTAATGCAGAGATATATATTTTAAATCTTAAAAATAAAAATTTAACCAGGCTAACAAATCATTATTCCATAGATACAGAATCATCTTGGTCGCCAAATGGATCAAGAATCATGTTTACCTCAGGAAGATCTGGATCACCTCAACTTTATGAAATTGATTTAAGAAAATCTAACTCAAAACCAAGAAGAATTAGTTTTGAGGGTAACTACAATGCCAAAGCATCGTATTTAGCAAATGGTGATGGTGTTATATTTGTTCACAGATCCAATGATAAATTTCAAATAGCATTGAAGTATTTTGATGAAAGCTTTGTTAGGCCTCTTACAGAATCAAGATTAGATGAGTCTCCTAGTATTTCTCCTAATGGGAATGTGATAATCTATGCTACAACTGAAGATGAGTTAGGTTTACTCGCGGGAGTGACTCTTAGTGGGGCTAGGTTCAAGCTCCCAGCAAAAAAGGGAGAAGTTAGAGAGCCCTCATGGTCAGGATTTTTAAGATAACTTACAGGAGATAATAATGCCTAAAACACCACATATATTCACAAGTAATTTCTTTGGAATAGTAATATTTACTATTGTTCTATCATCATGCTCTAGCATGAATGTAACAGAAGAAACTTTATATAATAGAGATGTTCAAACGGTCCAAGCTTCAGTTGCTGACGATGCATCAATTGATTACGAAACTAAAGCAATTTTTACGAATGCTACAGTTTTATTTGAATTTGATAGCTTTAATCTATCTAGCAAATCCATCCAAACTTTAAAAGGAGCTGTTGCTGCAATGAAGAGTAATTCAGCAATCAAAATAACTATTTCTGGCCATGCAGATGAAAGAGGAACGAGAGAATATAATTTAGCTCTAGGGCAGAGAAGGGCAGAATCTGTTAAGGATTATTTTGCTCTAAACGGAATCAATAAGTCCAGAGTATCTGTAAAAAGCTACGGCGAAGAAAGACCTCTTGCATATGGAACTGACGAAATAAGCTATGCAAAAAATAGAAGAGCAGAAATTAATTAGTATATGAAACTATCTTCTTTCTTATCTTCAATAGTTTTAACAGGACTCTTATCCTTTTCTTTATCAGCTGAAGATAAGGAAGTTGTTCAAGCTGATATTCTTTTTTTAAAGATGCAGGAGCTTGAATCTGAAATAGCTGATCTGAGAAATAAAGTTGAATCTCAGGAATACCTCATTGAAAAGCTCATCAAGGAATCTATAGGCACTAAAAATGAAGTAGATGAATCAGAGCCTGGGGAAGTAATTACCGATTCCGCAATTAGATTTAAAGGTATTGAGGATATAAAAAGCAAAGAAGATATTTATGAATCTGCAACTAAAGCACTAGAGACACAGGATTTTGAAAAAGCCTTTACTCTTTTTAAATATTTTGTTGAAAGTTTTAAAGATGATGAGAAAACCCCGTTATCTTATTTTTGGCTTGGAGAAATATCTATTATTAATAATAATTTAGAGGCATCTAAAGATTATTTTATGGAGCTTATATCTTCATTCCCTGAGCACTACAGAGTGCCGCTTGCACATAAAAAAATAGGTGATATTTACCTTAAAAATAATGACCTAGATATGGCAAAAGATAGGTACAGATTTGTGGTTAGAGAGTATCCAAATAACACTGCTTCATCTTTAGCCTTGCAGTTATTGAAAAATATGGAATAATCACCTTTTTTTATTGTGTATAACCGCGGGTCGCTAGCTCAGCTGGTAGAGCAGTTGACTTTTAATCAATTGGTCACAGGTTCGAATCCTGTGCGACCCACCACCTTTTATGCATAATTAAATTTTATGAAATCTATAAAAAAAATAATTGGCAAAACTTTTGAAACTTTTTCAAAAGATTCATTGTTATCGGGCTTTCTTTTCTTTTTAGTCCTTTCATCTTGGTATATCTTGAGGCCTGTAAGGAATGAAATGGCCGTTCAAAATGCCTCTGACCTTCCACTCTTGCTTGCTGCAGGAGCCCTTGTCATGCTGTTAGTAAACCCAATTTATTCATGGGTGGCATCAAGATCAAACCTTAAGAGAATCATTATCTCTTGCTACTCATTTTTAATTTTCAATTTATTATCTTTCTTATATGCATGGAGAGTTCTGGGTTTGGGTGATTCAATTTTCCTCGGTCAGGTTTTTTATATTTGGTGTAATGTTTACTCATTCTTTGTAGTCTCAATTTTCTGGGTATTGATAATAAATATTTTTAGAAACTCTAAATCAAGATCCTTTTATGGAGTGATTGCTGCAGGTGGTTCTATTGGTGCTTTTTTTGGTTCTGCGATATCTAAAAGATTTGCTTATTCTTTTGAAGAATTTGGATTAGAGTTCTTCTCACTTTCTGCTGCTATTATACTTTTCATTGCCATGATGGTCGCTATTTTTATTATTAACACTAGTAACTCTATGAAAGATAATAATGAATCTGAAGCAGTTGGTGGGGATGGTTTGGATGCTATTAGAAATGTAATTAAAATTTCTGAAATTAGATCTATAGCATTATATACCTGGGTATGGACAGCATTGATGACGGTTCACTGGGTTACCGCCATAACAATTATTGACGGTTGGTCTCAAGATCCACAAGAAAGAATTATTTTTTTTAGTCTTATAGAGCAAGTAGTTACGCCACTAACCTTAATTACACAGCTATTTCTAACAAATAGTATTATTAAATATTGGGGCATTAAAAATATATTAATTTCATATGGGTTTTTATTTTTATTAGCATTTATTTCCTATGGTTTTATGCCATCTATAACAGTTGTAGCTATAGCAACAGTAGTTTTAAGGCTTTTTGAATATGGAATTAACAAACCAACACGAGAAATAATTTATAGCTTCTTAAATAAAAATGATAGATATAAGTCATCGGTATTTATAGATACTTTTATTACACGATTTGGTGATTTAACTGGTGTTAGTTTTATTGCTTTAGGAAAAATGGCAAGTATTGGATTTAGTATTATGCCAGTGTTGGCAATTCCATTTGCAGCAGTTCTTTCCTATATAGGGATTAAAGTTTCAAAAGGCCCATCACTTAAAGACCTCTAGATTTTTCAACTGCTTTTTTAATAGAAATAATTTGTGTCATTATTCTTTCGGAGACTTGGAAATTATTTTTTGTAAGATTTAACGCAAACTCTAATTGATTTAAAGCCTGTTCATTTTCTCCAAGGAGTAAAAAGTATTCTGCTCTGCTCTGATGATAACCAACTATATTTTTACCATCTCTTTGGATCTCTGATAGAAGTAACCACAACTCTGGGTTAGTATTTTTTCTTAGTAGTTGATCTCTTATAAGTTCTTCCGACTGAGGGTATTTGCCCATTTCAATAAGTAATTTCGCTTTAGTTATTGATAGAGGATAGTTTTTAGGCGAGATATCTAAAAAAACATCAGAAAGATAAAGGGCATCATTGTATTTTTTTGCGTTGGTTAATATTTCAACCTTAGATGTATTTAAAAGTAAGTTTTTTGGATATTTTCTTATCAATTGATTTATAAGTTCTAGACTATTAGAAAAATCATTAATTTTATTATATGCAAGAGCTAGACCATATATATTTGAATCAGATCGACTTTCCTTAACTCTTGATTTAAAGACTCTTACAGAGTTCGATGGTATTTTTTCATAATATATTTCTAATCTAGATTTAATAAAAGAATACTCAAGACTATTTTCCTTTGCCCCTGGCTCAGAAATATTTTCTGCTGCATTAAATGCATCACTTATTCTTGACGATGAAAGCGGGTGAGTAAGAAGAAATTCAGGAGGAATGTCGCCTGAAAGTCTTCTCATATTGCTCATATTTTCAAACATTTTACCCATTGATTTAGGGTCGTATCCCGCTTTGATTAAATTTATAAAACCAACTCTATCTGCTTCTTTTTCAAAAAGCCTGCTATATCTTAGGCTTTCACTTTGAATAGCTGCAGGCCCAAGTGCGATCGCATTAGGGTTTTTACTTATCATCGCAATAGCAATAGAAGATGCCATTACTAATGCAGAGGCCAAACTTGCATCTTTGGCTTTTAAAACATTTCTAGCAAAGTGTCTTTGACTTAAATGAGCAAGTTCATGAGATAGCACTGATGCAAATTGACCTTCATTATCGGCATTTAAAAAAAGACCACCATTCACGCCAATTATTCCACCGGGAGCAGCAAATGCATTAAGTGAGCTATCATCAATTAGTAGCACTGAAAAGTATCTATCTTTTACTTGGCTATATTCAGAGAGCCTATAAATTAATAATTCTGTATATTCATGAATTATCGGGTCTGGTATTAAAGGAGCTTGCGAATATATTTGTTTCAGGAATTCATTTCCAATAGCCTTCTCTTGACTTGAAGAAACAGCCCCTGAAACTCTATCGCCAAGTTCTGGAAAAGCATCATCTGTAGCTTCATTGCAAAAAGAAAAGGAAATAAAGCTAGCTAAGATAAAAATAATATAATTTTTCATATTTAATTGTTTAAATAACATACAAATTGTTTTACCTGCAAAACTAACATAAAAGAGCATTTTGGATTACTATGAATCTTTGTTATTGTATACATTATTATATATACAATGTATTTGACCATGATTATGTATGCAAAGTTTCAATAAAAAATTTATAAAAGTAAAAAATGATTGAGCAATTAAATAGTTTTTTTAAGAAAATTTTTAATAATGAAGAGACCATTATCTTTTCAGTATTAATTATATTTACCTTTGTTATGTTCATGTTTTTTGGATCTGTCTTAACTCCTTTTTTAATTAGTATAGTTGTGGCATACCTTCTAGTAGGAGTCCAAAAGAAGATTGAATCTTTTAATGTAAGTAAAAAAATATCACTAATACTTACATTTTTAATATTTATTATTGCTTCCCTAACACTATTGGTTTGGCTGGTACCGCTTTTATATATTCAGTTGCAGGCATTTGTTTTAGATATACCTAATTTATTTAACGATTTTTTAACTTTTGTTGCAGCTCTTCCAGCTACATATCCAGATCTTATTTCCTCAGAACAGATTTCCATATTCTTTCAAGCAGTATCATCTGAGCTTTCATCCATTACGCAGAACCTTGTTAAGTCATCAATATCAGGAATCCAAAGTACTATTACAGTTCTTTTATACATAATACTTTTTCCCATTTTGGTATATTTTTTCTTATTTGACAGAAAAAATATTATAGATGGCCTTATAAAGATAATTCCTGGAAAAAGAGAAATGCTTTCCAATGTATGGGCAGAAATGGATGGGCAGTTAAGTAATTACGTTCGAGGAAAAACCCTCGAGATATTTATTGTTGGCGTTACAGCTGCAATTATTTTTACTTCGTTGGGGCTTAAGTATTCTGCATTACTTTCAGTCCTAGTTGGTTTATCAGTTATTATTCCGTATGTGGGAGCTTTTTTAGTTACCATTCCTGTAATAATAGTTGGTTTGATTCAATTTGGTCTAGAACCTTCCTTTTATATACTCTTAGGACTCTACCTATTACTCCAAGCCCTTGATGGAAATCTATTAGTTCCTATTATTTTCTCAGATGCTGTAAAACTTCATCCTGTTGCCATTATTTTGGCAGTATTTATTTTTGGAAGTATGTTTGGTTTCTGGGGTGTATTCTTTGCCATACCTATGGCAACCTTTATTAAAGCAGTTTGGAACGCTTGGCCATCAAATTAAACAACCTTTAATCTAAATCTTTAACTGCAGCTAAAACCTCTTCGACGTGTCCAGTTACCTTAACCATTCTCCATTCTTTAATAACCTTACCCTCAACATTTATTAAAAAAGTACTTCTATCTATTCCTATATATTGTCTTCCATACATTGATTTTAATTTCATAACATCAAATGCTTTGCATACTTTTTCATCTGGATCTGAAAGAAGCTCAAAAGGAAAAGATTGTTTTAATTTAAAATTTTCATGGGATTTAATACTTTCACGTGAAACTCCAATTATCTCTGCGTTAAGTTTTTTAAATTTTTTATAATTATCCCTAAAGTCTTGCCCTTCAGTTGTACACCCGGGAGTGCTATCTTTTGGATAGAAATACATTACTAAGTTTTTGCCAAGAAAATCTAAATTTGAAAGGGTTAAATTGCTGGTAGATTCAGCTTTAAAGTTTGGACATTTTTTGCCTTCTAGTTTTTTTGTCATAAGATTTCCTAATTAGATTTGATTTAAAATAGTGTATAGTTCTATTTTTTACTGTAATTTTTTTTGATGCAAGCATTACATGGAAGTTTAGTTGCTTTAGTTACCCCTATGTCCCCAAGTGGAGATGTTGATTACGCGTCCCTTGAAAAGTTAATAGACTGGCATATTGCAGAAGGAACTAACGGTATTGTATCAGTTGGCACTACAGGCGAGTCATCGACACTTAACCCTATTGAGCATATTGATGTTATTGACTTTACTGTTAAGCATGTAAAAAAAAGAATACCAGTAATAGCTGGAACAGGAGCCAATTCTACACAAGAGGCTATTGAGCTAACACAGGAATCAAAACAACTTGGATCTGATTACGCTCTTCTAGTCACACCTTATTATAATAAGCCAAATCAGAAGGGATTGATTGCTCACTATGAAGCAATAGCTAATGCTGTTGATATTCCTCAAATTTTATATAATGTACCTTCACGAACTGCCTGCGATCTTCTTCCATCAAGCACGCAGATTCTTTCAGAACATACTAATATCGTTGGAATAAAGGAAGCCTTAGATAGCATGGATAGGATCAAAGAATTGGTAGAAATATCCAATCAAGCCAGAGGTAATTTTCTTATATATTCTGGAGATGATCCAACTTTCATGGAATCTCTTACTCTTGGAGCTCACGGAGTCATTTCTGTAGCAGCAAATATAGTACCAAAATCAATTTCAGATATTTGCTCCATGGTTAAAGCTAATAAAATTAGTGATGCTAAAGAATTAAATTTTAACAATAGCGAGCTTTTTAGATTATTATTTATTGAATCTAATCCCATACCTGCAAAATGGATGCTTTATAAAATGGGCCTAATTCAAAATGCAATTAGACTACCTTTAATAGAATTAGACGGAACTTACCACCATGATGTTATGTCTGAGATTAAACAACTAGGATTACTATGATTAAAAAATTAACATTACTAAGCACAATTTTCTTTATCTCTTCCTGCTCTTACATTTCTGGTCCTGAGGGAATGTTCCCATCAACTGAGTATGATTTTCTTTCTGAAGATGTTGAGGATAGTATTTCTATTCCAAATGGCATGGATTCAGTAAAGCTAGAAAATCATTATCCCGTTGGAGATTTTGAAGCCATTAAGGAAGATCAGGATGTCCCTAAGCCAAGGCAGATATTTGCTTCATCAGGAAATAGCTCTGTTCAGCTAAGAAGATTGGGTGAATTAATGTGGATTTATATTGAGACGCTGCCATCTACCTCATGGCCAATATCTAAAAATTTCTGGGAAACATCCTCTTATCAAATATTAAGTGCAAACCCTGATCATGGTGAGATAGTCATTGACTATGACGAATCTTCAGTTTTAAAAATGAAGATAGAGCATGGTATTAAGGAGGCATCCACAGAAATATTTTTAATCCAAGTGAATAAAGACTCTGGTGAGTTAGTTAGTAATATAGAGCTGATTCAATCAGAACTTGAAAAGGTTGTGAATTATTTTGCAGAATCTGTAGATAACTTCTCAGGAACGTCACTAGCTGCTCAGAATCTTAATGAAATTAAAAAAGCTAAAATTTATACTGAAAATGGCCAAACTATTATAGAGCTAGACCTTAGTTTTAACAGAGCCTGGTCTTCAGTTAGCAAGGCATTAATAGCTGCTAATATTGTTTCTAATGACAAAGATAGGAGCAATGGAATATTTTATGTCAGTTATGCTAAGGAAGACGAAGATGGGTTTTTATCATTCCTAGGATTTGGAAAAAATAATACGAACTCCAAAACGTCATTTACAGAAGAGGCTCAGTTTGAAATTAATATCGTTGAAAAAAATAATAAATCCTATGTAAAAGCAATATCAAAGAATGGTAAAATTGAAGAGTCGGAACAGCTTCTGTCAAAAATAAACGAATCACTTAATTAATAACTAATAAAACTATGGAAAAAATACAAGAAATTACGAAAGGTAAAGCTAAGTCCCTATATACAACATCTAACGATGATCAATTAATAATGCACTTTAGTGATGATACTTCAGCTTTTGATGGTAAAAAGATGGAAGCTTTAATGGGGAAAGGGTCTGTTAATAATCAGTTTAATGCTTTTATCTTGGAGCATCTTCAAAAGAGTGGCGTAGATACTCATCTAATAAAGGTGCTAAATAATACTGATTCTTTAGTTTATAAGCTTGATATGTTCCCAATCGAATGTGTTATAAGAAACAGGGCATCTGGTTCAATATGTAGGAGACTTGGAACAGAAGATGGCTTAATCTTAAATGACCCTTTATTTGAATTCTTTTACAAAGACGACGACCTCGGAGATCCTTTAATTAATGACGAGCATATTATTTCATTTGGCTGGGCTAAAAAAGACCAGATAGATGAAATGAAATTGCTGACATATAAGATTAATACCATTCTTACTGAGCTTTTTATAAATTCGGGATTAATTCTAGTAGATTTTAAGGTTGAGTTTGGTGTTTATAAAGGCAAGATATTACTTGCTGATGAATTTACTCCAGACGGCTGCAGACTTTGGGATTCAGAAACTTTAAAAAAAATGGATAAAGATAGATTTAGACAAGGCCTTGGAGATGTTGTTGAGTCATACCATCAAGTTGCAGACAGGCTAGGTATGAATATAATACTTGACTAAAACAGTCAGGTATTTATAATTCATCTGTGAAACTAACCACTAAAAGTAGATATGCCGTAAATGCTCTAACTGAGCTAAGTATTCTAGGGTCAAATGGTCCTGTTTCATTGTCTGATATTTCAGCCAATCAAGATATAGAGATCTCCTACTTAGAGCAGATATTTAGAAAATTAAGGATTGCAGGAATAGTTAAAAGCATTAGAGGTAGAAATGGCGGGTATCTTTATGCAAAAGATCCATCTATAGTCTCAATAAAAGAAGTCATGAATGCTGTTGATGAGGTCATGGATGCAACAAGCTGTAATGGCTTAAGTAATTGTCATCACGGAAAAAAATGTAATACCCATAACCTTTGGCATGAATTAAACCAGGTAGTTGATAACTACTTAAGTAAAATAACCATAAATAAGCTTGTAGAATCGGATGACAGCCCATATATAAGCTTAAGAGAGATTAATTAAATGACTAAACAATCAACAATATATTTGGATTATGCCTCAACCACACCTGTAGACCCTAGGGTTGCATCAAGAATGATGGAATTTTTAACTCCTGATGGAGAGTTTGGCAATCCAGCATCTAGATCACATCGCTATGGCTGGAAGGCTGATGAGGCTGTTGAGGAGGCAAGGTCACATGTAGCAAATCTTGTTAACTGCGACCCTAGAGAGATTGTTTGGACTTCAGGAGCTACTGAGGCTGATAATTTAGCCATAAAAGGTGTTGCAAGGTTTTATAAATCAAAAGGCAATCATATAATTACATCTAAGATTGAGCATAAAGCAGTTCTTGATCCTTGTAGGCAGCTCGAAAGAGAAGGGTTTGAAGTGACATACCTTGATCCGGACGAGGGAGGAATAATATCACCAGAAGCGATTAAATCTGCCATAAAAGAAACTACTATCTTAGTTTCAATTATGCATATTCATAATGAACTTGGAACAATAAATGATTTAACAGCAATAGGAAATATTACTAGAAAATCCGGTATCTTTTTTCACGTTGATGCTGCTCAAAGTACAGGAAAGGTTGACATAGACTTATCAACACTGCCTGTTGATTTAATGTCATTTTCTGCCCATAAAACATATGGACCAAAAGGAATTGGTGCTTTATTTGTAAGAAGAAAGCCAAGAGTAAGAATAGAGGCTCTTATCCATGGCGGAGGTCATGAAAGGGGCATGAGATCAGGGACTCTTCCTACCCATCAAATAGTTGGAATGGGAGAAGCATTTAAGATAGCTAAAAATGAAATGAATGATGATCATAAAAAAATAAAAGCATTCCATGAAAAATTCTTAAAAGAGGCTATGAAGATTGAGCACGCATATATAAATGGAGATGTTAATAATAAAGTACCTAATATATTAAATATTAGCTTTAATTTTGTAGAGGGTGAGTCCTTAATTATGGGATTAAAGGATATTGCAGTTTCATCAGGCTCTGCATGTACATCTGCGAGCTTAGAGCCGTCATATGTCCTAAGGGCACTTGGAAGAAAAGATGAATTGGCGCACAGTTCTATTAGATTCTCTTTTGGTAGATTTACCAATGAGGAAGATATAGATAAAACTTTATCTATTTTACATAATGTAGTTGAAAGGCTTAGAGAGCTTTCGCCACTATGGGAGATGCATCTAGATGGTGTGGATCTTGATACAGTTCAATGGAATACACACTAAAAGGAGAAATTAATTATGGCGTATAGTAAAAAAGTTGTTGATAAATTCGAAAATACTTTAAATAACCCTAAGGCTTTTAATGTTGGAAGTTTTGATCCATCTGAGGGAAATATAGGAACTGGCATGGTTGGAGCTCCGGCTTGCGGTGATGTAATGAAATTACAAATAAAATGCGAACCCCAAGGTAATAGTCATATCATCACGGATGTTAAATTTAAAACTTATGGCTGTGGATCTGCTATTGCATCTTCAAGTGAGTTGGTAGAAATGCTTATAGGTAAGACATTAGAAGAAGCTAAGCAGATTAAAAATAAAGAAATAGTAGATGCTTTAGAGTTGCCACCAATAAAAATTCATTGCTCTGTATTGGCAGAAGACTCGATTAAAGAAGCAATAGAAAATTACGAATCAAAGCAATAAAGGCCACAAAATGGAAAGCTTTAGCTCAACTGATTTAAATTTCTCTGATAAAGCGATTACTCATTTTTTAAGCAGCCTTGACTCAAGAGGAAAAGGTATAGGTATTCAGATTGGTGTCAGAAAAGCTGGGTGTTCTGGGTACGAGTATTTTTTTGACTACGTAGATTCTTTAAATAAAGACAATATTGTTTTTGAAAAAAATGGTTGCAAGGTTTTTATAGATTCAGATAGTCTAAATTTCCTTAAAGGTAGTCTGATTGATTATTCTGAAGAAGGCCTTAATAAAGGAATCAAGTTTATAAATCCTAATGCTAAGGCTGTATGTGGTTGCGGAGAGAGTTTTACAGTATAAATTATGGCAAAAATTAAAATTTGGCCCCATGCAGATCTATGCCCTGAAGGGGTAGAAATAGAAAGCCTTCCTGATGAAACTATATGTGAGGCAGCCTTAAGGCAGGGTATTAAAATTGAGCATGCATGTGAAATGTCATGCGCTTGTACCACGTGTCATTGTATTGTTAGAAAGGGCTTTGATATCTTTGAACAGGCCAGCGATCTTGAAGAGGATATGCTTGATAAGGCCTGGGGTTTGGAGCAAACATCTAGACTTAGCTGCCAGGCTGTTCCTCCTGTAGGACAAGAAATTGAGATTGAGCTCCCCAAATATAATATAAATATGGTTTCAGAGGATCATTGATGAATGATTTAATATGGACAGATGTAGGGGATATAGCGATAGAGCTCTATGAAAAATTTCCTAATATTGATCCGCAATGGATAAGTTTTCCAGATTTACATTCTAAAGTTTGTGATTTAAAGGGCTTTATTGGCGACCCAATTAAATCTAATGAGCAAATTCTTGAAGCTATTCAGATGTTATGGATAGAAGAATATCAATAAGTCCCATATAATAGCCTAAATTTTTTTAAGGAATATTATTATGGCAATTGAACAAACATTATCAATCATTAAACCTGATGCGGTCTCTAAAAACCTCATAGGTAAAATTATTTCTAGATTTGAAGACAATGATTTACATCTTGTTGCTGGAAAATTAATGCATCTTTCAGATGAAATGGCTGCAGGTTTTTACGCAGAGCATGAGGGAAGACCTTTTTTTAATGACCTGAAGACATTTATGACATCAGGACCTGTATTTGTTCAGGTTTTAGAGGGTGAAAATGCTATTCTAAAAAATAGAGAGCTTATGGGAAATACAAACCCTCAAGAGGCTGAGCCAGGAACAATAAGGGCTGATTTTGCAAATAGTATAGATGCTAATGCAGTTCATGGGTCTGATTCTGAAACTAGCGCATCGAGAGAGATTAATTATTTTTTCACAAATGAAGAAATAATGTCTAAATAAACTTTGGACACCAAAGAAAATCTTTTAGGTTACTCGTTAGGTTCACTAGAAGATTTCTTTAAAAAAATTAATGAGCCTAAATTTAGAGCTAAGCAGCTTTTAAAATGGATTCATCAAAAAGGCACCCTTGATTTTAATGAGATGACCGACTTTAACAAGCCACTTAGACAAAGACTTGAATCTTTAGCATATATACTTCCTCCAACTATTGAAGAAATTCATAAATCTCCTGAAGGCACAGTAAAGTATTTAATTAAGCTAGACTCTGGGTCAATGGTGGAGATGGTAAGAATTCCAGAAAAGAAAAGAATGACTCTATGTATATCTTCTCAAGCAGGATGTGCCCTTCAATGTACATTTTGTGCAACTGGAGCTCAAGGTTTTGAAAAAAATCTAACAGCTGATGAAATCATAGGGCAGGTATGGCTTGCAAACTTTAGTGATGCAAATGAAGCGCCTATTACAAATGTTGTTTTCATGGGAATGGGGGAGCCTCTTTTGAACTTTCGTCCTGTTATCGAGTCTGCAAAAATCATGAAAGACCAACTTGGATATGGTTTATCCAGAAAGAGAATAACCATTAGCACTTCTGGAATTACACCCCAAATAGACAAACTTCCAGATGAGATTGATGTAGCTTTAGCAATTTCTCTTCATGCTCCAATAAATGAATTAAGAGATGAGTTGGTACCAATAAATAAAAAATATCCTATCAGTGAGCTTATGAAGTCATGCAAAAAATACCTTGCTAGCTATGATGGAAAAAGAAATATAACCATAGAGTATGTACTTATAGATGGTGTGAACGACTCACCAGAACTCGCTAGGCAATTAGCCAAGCTCCTGTCTGATATTTATTGTAAGATTAATTTAATTCCATTTAACCCCTTTGATGGATCAGACTATAAAAGATCAAATAAGAAGAATATTTTAGATTTTAAAAATATTTTAATGGAAAAAGGCTTTATTACGACTTTAAGAATTACAAGAGGTGATGCCGTTGATGGAGCTTGCGGTCAGCTGGTAGGAAAATTAAATAAATCTGTAAAAGGAAAGAAACTTATTAGTCATAGGTCAATTTCGTGAGTGAGGAAATGGAATTAACCAGCTCAGCCAAGGTCGGTCAGATATTTGTTGATGCCAGGGAGGCGCTTGAATTAGATCAAGGGCAAGTAGCCGTTAAAGCTGTAATGAATATTAAATATATTAAAGGAATAGAATCTGGAGACTACTCAGCCTTTCCCAGCGAAGGTTTTGCAAAAGCCTACTTTATTAAATACCAAAAATTCCTTTCAGTGAATTGTGACTTTCCATCAATATATGATCCAGAGAGTAGGCAGATCGAAATTGCAGAAAAATCTATTGCTCAGTCAAGTAAATCATTATTTCCTATCTTTGCCAGTATAGGAGTTATTTTTTTATTATTAATAATTTTTATTATTGCTAATAACTTCGATTATGATGCTGAAACTAAAATAGACTTGAGTGATTCAAGTAACTCCCTCTCAGTAGAAAGCCCCTATGTAATTGAGCAAGATATTATTAATGTAAGAAAAGAAATAATTCCTCCTATGCAGCAATCTGAGGTTGAAACTAACCCCTTGCTAGAGAATGCAAATGAATTGTCCTTGTTCTTCAGCGGCGAATGCTGGGTAGAAATTTATTCTGATAATGAATTGATTGAATATCAGTTATTCAAGATAGGCGATAGTTTTAGTTTATCTATAGAGTCGCCTTTCAAATTAGTAATTGGTAATGCTGATAGTATTACAGGAACATATAAGGGCAATCTTATTGATTTTATTACCAATGCTAATAGACTTAGAGTAAATACTATTATTTTTAATGATGAGTAATTGGATCACAAGAAAAGAAACCAAGGCTATTGATGTCGGCGGCGTAATTGTGGGTGGAAAAAACCCTATATCAATTCAATCCATGACAAATACGAACACATGCGATGTTTTATCCACAGTTAATCAAATTAATGATCTTCAGGCAGCTGGGGCTGATATTGTAAGAGTTTCTGTCCCTGGTTTTGATGAAGCAGCAGCATTCAAAGAGATAAGAAAAGCAGTCAATATTCCTTTAGTTGCCGATATCCATTTTGATTATAAAATTGCATTAGAGGTAGCTGATACAGCTGATTGTTTAAGAATTAATCCTGGTAATATTGGGAAAGAAAGCAAGGTCAATGAAGTTATTCAGGCGGCAATTCATAACAATGTACCCATAAGAGTGGGGGTTAATGCTGGATCACTTGAGAAGGACCTACAAAAAAAATATGGCGAGCCTAATGCTGATGCATTAGTTGAATCTGCTCTTCGGCATGTAGAAATTCTAGATAAATTTAATTTTCATAACTACAAAATAAGCCTAAAAGCATCTAATATTCAAATGACTGTAGAGGCTTACAGGAAAATTTCTAATTTAATTGATCAGCCTCTTCATCTGGGAATTACTGAGGCCGGGAGTTATAGAGCAGGCACGGTTAAATCTTCAATTGGTGTTGGCATGCTTTTGTCTGAGGGAATTGGCGACACAATAAGAATATCTTTAGCATCTGATCCTATAGATGAAATTAAAATTGGATGGGATATTTTAAAGAGTTTAAATATTAGAAGTAGGGGGGTAAAAATCATTGCTTGTCCTAGCTGTTCCAGGCAAAACTTTAATGTAATTGAGGTTGTTAATGAATTGGAAAGTCGCTTCGAAGATATAACTGAAGACATAGAAGTTGCAATAATAGGTTGTTATGTAAATGGCCCCGGTGAAAGCAAAGCAGCTGACATAGGTCTGACAGGAGCTAGTCCACAGAATCTTTTGTATGTTGATGGCTCACCTGATAAAAAAATTAGTAGTGAGAATCTTGTAGAAGAGATTGAAGATAAAGTCAGGGAAAAGATAGCCTTAAGGCAGTCAGTAGAAATTATAGCAAGGAGTTAAATTGGATAAAATTCAGTCATTAACAGGAATGCTCGATCTTTATGATGATGGAGATAGTAACGATCTCTCAAAAAATATTTTTGAGACTGAAAAAAGAATTAAAAAAATATTCTCTAATTACTTCCTTAAGGAAATAAGAACCCCGGCACTTGAAGATACAGATCTTTTTAAAAGATCATCTGGCGATGCATCAGATATAGTAAATAAAGAGATTTATTCTTTTAATGATAGAAATGATAAAAGTATTTCACTCAGGCCTGAGGGAACGGCTAGCGTTATTAGGTCAATAATTGAAAAAAAACTTGACCAATCTACACATAAACTTTGGTATATGGGGCCAATGTGGAGGTATGAAAGACCTCAGAAGGGTAGGTATAGACAGTTCTATCAAGCTGGAGTTGAAATCCTTGGGTATCCCGAAGGAGCCCCAGAATTTGAGATGATCTCATTGGTTTGCTCGATAGTTGAAGAATTCAATATTACAGACTGCACAATAAAGATTAATCACCTAGGAAGCCAAGAAAATAAAAAAGCTTATTGTGATGCTTTAATAAAATTTCTTGAACCACACAAGGGAAATCTAGATGAAAAAGATTTAGAAAGACTTTCTCGAAACCCTCTTAGAGTTCTTGATAGTAAAAATAAAGATACTCAATCAATCTTAAAAGGCGCGCCTTCGTTGAAAGAATTTCTTGAACCTAAATCAATTCAATTGCTTGAGGCAATAAGGCTTGAATTCTTAGATATATGCAAAATTGAAATTGATTATACTCTTGTAAGAGGCTTAGATTATTATTCGGGTTTTGTTTTTGAGGCTCTCTCATCCAACCTTGGCGCTCAAGATTCATTTTTAGGCGGCGGTAGGTATGATGATTTATGCTCTAAGTTAGGTGGTAAGGATTTACCATCAATAGGCATGGCTGTAGGAATTGAAAGGTTTGCCAGTCTTATAGATGGAATAAGCCCATCAGATAAAATTTTATCTTTTATTACTCTTGGTAGCACTTTAGAGCCAAAAACATATAAAATAGCGCACCGTCTTAGGTCTTTGAATAAGAATGTTATTTTAGATATGCAATTATCTGACAGCAGCCTAAAGGCAAAATTAAGAAGGGCTAACAAGAATAATTCTGAATACGCAATTATTATTGGAGAAGAGGAATTTAATAATAGTACAGTTATTATTAAGCCATTGAAGGATGAACTTAAGGAGCAGCAAACTGTCTCAGTTGATGAGTTGTTTGAATTTTACAAAGCTCTGTAAATATAGGAAATAATTATGAGTGAAGTTTTTGAAAATAATATGAAATTTGCACCTTTTATGAGGTTCTTTAATAATAACAAGACATCTTTTCTTTCTTTTTTCACGCTTATTCTTGCAGTAGTAATAATTTCTTTTGTCATGTCTAACATAACTAAAAGTAATAATGAGAAGGCAGCTGTTATTTACCAGGATTGGCTTTCAAAAAATATTGACTCTGATGATGGTAAGGACCAAGCCAGCTTACTCTTTAATGAGTTAACTTCTAGTTATAAGAAAACAGGCTATGCAAAAATAGCTTTATTAACAAACGCATCCTCTGATGCTAGGGATGGTAATAATACAGAGGCATTAAAAAACTTCTCTAAATTAATCAAACTGACAGATGGAATGGGCGGCAATAAATTATTTAATAAAATTGCAAGAGTTAGCTCGGCAAGACTTTTATCTTCTAATGGAGATCTTGATGCTGCTTTACAGATTCTTGAAAAATATTTATCTTCTTCGACTAATGCATATATCCATGAATTAACAGGAGACATACTTCTTAAAAAAGAAGAAAATGCTCTTGCCGAAGAGCAGTATTTATTAGCAAAAGATAAATATACTGATGAAACATCATTAACTATCGTTTCAATGAAGTTAGCAAATCTTAAATCTTAAAAATTATATGAAAAACCTTCAAAAAAATATTTATCAATTTAAAAATACTATTAGTTTATTTTTAATTGTTATTTTTTTATCTTCTTGCTCATCAATGGAGTCATTAAGGTTTTGGCAAAATGGTGAATTAGATACCGATGAACCAAAACAATTAGAAAAATTTTCTACTAAGTTCTCTATTAACGATAATTGGAAAATAACATTTAATAATGGAGAAAATATTTTAGGTAATTTTATTCCTAGCTTTAATGCAAGTAATATATTTTTTGCTGATTCTTCAGGACTCATTTCATCAATTGACTCAGCTTCAGGTCAGATAAATTGGGAAGTTCAATCTAATTTCCTCTCCTCAGGGGTTGCATCTGGATTTGGTATATTGGTTGTTTCTGACGTTGATGGAAATGTAATTGCTCACAATCAAGACAATGGATCAGTTTTATGGTCATCAAATGTAAAATCAGAAGTTCTTGCGCCTGCAGCTATAGATGCAAAATTTGTAATTATCAAAACAGGCTCAGGAGAGCTTCTAGCTCTTGATAAAAATTCTGGTGAATTAAAGTGGTCATATAGATCAAAACTACCCAATCTCACAATTAGAGGAAGTAGTAGTCCTGTATTGTCTGATGGTCAAATCTTTGTGTCATTTGATAATGGTCGTCTTGGAGTATTTCAATTAGACTCAGGCTTTCCTATATGGGATGGGGCAATCTCATACGCATCTGGATCTTCTGAGTTAGAAAGTTTGGTTGATTCTGATTCTAGTCCCTTGGTTGATGGAGGGTTGATTTACACGACAAACTACCAAGGTAATTTAAATATATTTGATTTAGCTCAAAAAAGATCTGTGTGGAGCTCTGAAAGCTCATCATTTTTCTCACCTGTCATTCTTAAGGGAGTTTTAGCAGTTGTTGAGGCAGATTCAAGTTTGAAAACATTTTCTATGAAAGGCCTTCAGCCATCTTGGAACTCAGATGAATACCTAAATAGAGCAGTCTCTAATGCAATTAGTTTTAAGGGTCATTTGGTTATAGGAGACTTTGAGGGATATGTACATATCATTGATCCTCTAAACGGAAATACCATTGGAAGAAAGAAAGTTTCAAGAAAGCCCATTAAAACGATTATAAGTAGGAGTGATAACTTTTATGCTATAGATGAAGGATTTAATATATTCTCATTAAGCATATAAGATGAAAACTAAAAATGTTCACCTCAATAGCAATAATAGGGCGGCCTAATGTCGGAAAATCAACTTTATTTAATAAGCTAACTAGATCTCGTAAGGCTATAGTCTCGGATTTCTCTGGACTAACTAAAGATAGAAATCACGGGTATATAACTTTTGGAGATCAAAAAAGTTTAATAATTGATACTGGTGGAATAGCTCAGGATGAGTCAATTCTTAAAGAAGATATAGCTGAACAGGCATGGATAGCTGCAGAAGAGTCAAGTTTAATAATCTTTTTATTAGATGGCTCAGAAAACCTCAATAAAGAAGATCTTGATATATTAACTAGATTAAGAAAGTTAAACAAAAAATTTATAACAGTTCTTAATAAGATTGATAAAATTACAGACTCATTACTAAAAGAAGATCTTGTTAAGAAGGGCATCCGTGAATATTTTGAGATTAGTGCAGAGCATTCAAGAAACATAAATGATTTACGAACTTACATAAAAGACTCTCTTCCTGACAAGCAATACACAACTCCTGAAGGTAAAAAGATTGCAGTTCTAGGTAGGCCAAATGCAGGTAAATCTACATTCATAAATAAGTTCATCAACGAAGATAGATTAATTGTTTCTGAGATAGCTGGCACAACTATTGATGCGATAAGTATTCCATTTACAGTAGATGATCAGGAATTTATCTTTATTGATACTGCTGGGATTAGGAAAGGATATAAAAATAACCACAAGGTTGAATATTTTTCCTACGTTAGAGCCATGCATTCAGTAGAAGAGTGCGATGTTGTTATTTTTATATGTGATGCTCAAGAAGGTATTGTTGATCAAGATCTAAAAATAATTAATATGGTATGTGAAATGGGAAAGCCCATTGTTATAGCTCTGAATAAAATAGATTTACTAACAAAAAAAGAAAAAGATGAAATCTACGAAACGAAAAGAGCTCAATCAAGTTTTGTAGCCGATTTTATTAAGTTAGAAATATCAGGAATTAAAGGACTTGGCTTTAAAAGACTATTTAGAATAACAAATACCATAATTGAAACATCTCAGCAAAAGTATATAACCTCTTATTTAAATAAATTATTAAATAAATTTATTGAGCAGAGTGCTCCTCCATCTGTTGCAGGAAGGCAATTAAAGTTAAAACAAGTTCATTTTGGTGGGATTAATCCAACAACGTTAATAATACATTCAAATCAAGATAAAAAAATTCCTCAAAATTACAGGAAATACTTAGAGAATTCATTTAGAACTGAATTAAAGTTAGATAGTATTCAATTAAGATTAATTTTCCGAAAATCTGAAAATCCATTTAAAGACAAAGTTAATAAACTATCTGATAGGCAGGTTAAAAAAAGAGAAAGACTGGTCAGGCATATTAAAAAGTCAAAAAAGTAATATTAATTAAGTATTTTTTTATCCTTTTAGCTTTCGTTAAAGTATAATTCTCAGGTAATTAAACCGTAAAACTAGACATTTGTCTCATTAGTATATTATGGATCAAAGACCTGTTTATATAGACTTAAGAAAAATTAAACTGCCGATGTCAGCTTTTTCATCTATTACACATAGATTATCTGGAATGTATATTTTTTTTATAACTCTTCCGGTCTCTCTATTTATTATTAATGAATCAACAAAAGACGAAGCAAGCTTTAATTTATTGATAGAGTCTATAAATAATATTTCATTTTCTTCTGTATTTATTATTTTTAGTTTTCTTATTTTTTGGTATCACATTCTTACAGGAGTTAGGCACTTAATTATTGACTTTTTCCATGTAGGCGAGTCCTTGCTAAGTTCATATTACTTCTCTGTCTTTGCACTTGCTTTATGGCTCTTAAGTGTAGTTATAATATTTTGGGTAATCTACTCATGAAGGGCTCTTTAATATGGAAAGCTCAAAGGTATAGTTCTTTAGTAATGTTAGCCTATGTTATTTATATAACCTGCTTCATATTTTCAAATAATTCTATAAGTTTTAACAATTGGTCAGAGTTTTTTCTATCACCTCAATTAAAAATATCTACTTCTTTGGTATTCTTGTTAGTAGTCCTTCATGCTTTTATTGGGTTATGGACTGTTGGAACTGATTACTTAACAAAAAGAACATTGGGATTTTTAAATCAATCACTTTCAAAGATAGCCAATCCAATAAGAAGCTTTTATTACGCTCTATTCTCTCTAATAGGCTTATTTTATTTGTTTATAATCTTTTTCATAATATGGACATAATTAAAGGTATACATGAATCACAGCAAGCTAAGTAATAATATTAAAACAATTGAATTTGATGCCTTGATTGTTGGTGGTGGCGGCTCAGGCATGAGGACATCATTAGAACTAGCAAAATCAGGTCTTAAGACAGCAGTGGTATCGAAAGTTTTTCCAACCAGATCTCATACAGTATCAGCTCAGGGAGGTATAACATGCGCAATAGGAAGTGCAGATCCTGATGATGATTGGAGGTGGCATATGTATGACACAGTTAAAGGTGCTGATTTTATAGGTGATCAAGATGCTATTGAATATCTTTGTTCTGAGGGTCCCAAGGCTGTATTTGAGTTAGAACATATGGGATTGCCATTTTCTAGATTTGAAAATGGAAGAATTTATCAAAGACCTTTCGGTGGTCAGTCAAAAGACTATGGCAAAGGCGGACAAGCAGCTAGGACATGTGCGGCAGCGGATAGAACAGGACATGCTTTACTACATACTCTTTATCAAAATAATATTAAAGAAGGCACTAATTTTTTAAATGAATGGTTTGCAGTTGATATAGTCAAGAATAGTAAAAATGAAGTAACAGGAGTTATTGCATTTTCTATAGAGTATGGTGAAGTTGCTTATCTAAAATCACAAGCAACTGTTATGGCTACTGGAGGCGCGGGTAGGATTTATGCATCAACTACAAATGCTTTGATTAATACTGGTGATGGTTTGGCAATGGCTCTTAGGGCTGGCTTTCCTGCTCAAGATATGGAGATGTGGCAGTTTCATCCAACTGGAATATATGGCGCTGGCTCATTAGTAACTGAGGGATGCAGAGGCGAAGGAGGATATCTAGTCAA
>TARA_B110000503_G_scaffold143800_1_pt1 | contig 29749 bp, 30 predicted proteins | sample TARA_B110000503 | Tara Oceans TARA_B110000503 (sample SAMEA4397472) | marine metagenome | biome: Polar Biome; feature: [SRF] surface water layer (ENVO:00010504); material: water (ENVO:00002006), including particulate matter (ENVO:01000060) such as... | depth 5 m | reverse complement strand
GTTGCCACAGAAATGCCTGCACCTTCTACTGGGCCAACACATCGCACATCAAGACGTGTGCCTATGACACGGTTGCGTTCAACCATAGCAAAACGTTTAGTGTCTGCCCAAAATGAAGCTGCTATGCTGACTACCTACAATGAAGTAGATATGTCTCCAATTATGGCGCTTCGCAAGCAATATAAAACTCAATTTGAAAAAGCCCATAATGGTACTCGTTTAGGCTTTATGTCATTTTTTGTTAAGGCTGCAGCAGAAGCACTTAAGCGCTTTCCAGCAGTTAACGCCTCATTAGATGGCAATGATATGGTTTATCATGCGTATCAAGACATCAGTGTTGCTGTATCTACAGATCGTGGCCTAGTAGTGCCAGTATTACGCGATGTAGAAGCAATGACTTTGGCTGATATCGAAAAAGGCATTGTGGGTTTAGCTACTCAAGCTAAGGCAGGCAAATTAACACTAGAAGACATGCAAGGTGGTACTTTCACCATCACTAATGGTGGTATTTTTGGATCGTTATTATCCACCCCCATTTTGAATGCCCCACAAACAGCAATTCTTGGCATGCACACTATCCAAGAACGCCCTGTTGCAGAAAACGGCCAAGTTGTTATACGCCCAATGATGTATTTAGCTCTGTCTTATGATCATAGGATGATTGATGGCAAGGATGCGGTTCAGTTCTTAGTGACCATTAAGGAATTACTGCAAGACCCAGCACGAATATTGCTAGAAATATAAGCCGGCCTAATTAACCTAGTCTGTGTTGTGATGCTGCGTAGATTAAAAAACATGAGAAAGTATTATGTCCCAAGAATTTGATTTAGTTGTTATTGGCGGTGGCCCTGGTGGCTACGTTGCTGCCATTCGTGCTGCTCAGTTAGGCTTGAAAACAGCCTGTGTAGAAAAATGGACGAGCCAAAAGGGTGCCCCAGTATTGGGTGGTACTTGCTTAAACGTTGGCTGTATCCCATCAAAAGCATTATTAGACTCTACCCATAAGTTTCATGATGCCAAACATGAATTTGAAATGCATGGTATCAACACGGGTGAAGTATCTATGGACGTAGCCACAATGTTGGCTCGTAAAGATACTATTGTAAAAAACCTCACATCTGGTGTAGCGGGCTTATTTAAAGCCAATGGCGTCACCTTGATCCATGGCACAGGGCAGCTACAAAAAGACTGCACCGTTAAAGTGACAGCTGTGGACGGCAGTGTGAGTGAAGTGAAGGCTAAAAATGTGATCTTGGCTGCAGGTTCTGTGGCTGTGAGTATTCCGCCAGCACCTTTAACTGATGACATGATTGTGGATAACGTTGGCGCTCTTAATATTAGTGAAGTGCCAAAACGACTAGGTATCATCGGTGCTGGTGTTATTGGTTTGGAAATGGGCACTGTATGGCAGCGTTTAGGTAGTGATGTTGTTGTATTAGAGGCTATGGATACATTCTTATCTTTAGCTGATAAAGATCTATCTAAAGAAGCAGCTAAGCTATTAAAGAAGCAGGGTATGAATATTCGCCTTGGTGCTTTGGTTACAGGCACGCAAGTGGTGGATAATGAAGTTAAAGTGTCTGTTAAAAAAGCTGATGGAGACCCTGAAACTCTTACTTTTGACAAACTAATCGTGGCTGTTGGACGTAAACCGTACACGGAAGGGTTATTAGCAGCTGATGCAGGGGTAAGCCTTGATGAGCGTGGTTTCATTCACGTTAACGAACATTGTAAAACAGGTGCTCCTGGGGTTTATGCTATTGGTGATGTAGTACGTGGTCCAATGTTAGCTCACAAAGCCTCTGAAGAAGGCATGATGGTAGCAGATATCATCGCTGGGCATAAAGCACTGATGAATTATGACTGTATCCCTTGGGTTATTTATACTCATCCAGAAATGGCATGGGTTGGTAAAACAGAGCAGCAGTTAAAAGCAGAAGGCGTGGAAATTAAAGTGGGTAAATTCCCATTTGCAGCTTCAGGCCGTGCTATGGCAGCAAACGATACACAAGGTTTTGTAAAGCTGATTGCTGATGCAAAGACAGATCGTATCTTAGGTTGTCACATTATTGGAGGTAACGCATCTGAGCTTATTGCTCAGGCCGTAATCGCAATGGAATTTGGCTCTACTGCCGAAGACCTAGCACTTACTGTATTTGCTCACCCATCATTAAGTGAAGCTGTGCACGAAGCAGCTTTAGCAGTAGATGGCCATGCTATTCATGTGGCTAACAGGAAAGCAAGAAAGTAGTTATTTAAGTTAAATTTAACGTTAAGTAAACAGGCAACATAATGAATCTTCATGAATATCAAGGCAAACAGTTGTTTGCCCAGTACGGCTTGCCCGTATCTACCGGTATCGCCGTAGATACAGCAGAAGAAGCTATGGCTGCACTGGATCAAATTCCAGGTGAGCGTTGGGTAATTAAGGCACAAGTTCACGCTGGCGGTCGCGGTAAAGCAGGCGGCGTACAGTTAATTACTTCTAAGCAAGAAGCAGCTGATTTTGCTAACAAGTGGCTAGGCAACCGCATGGTTACCTACCAGACAGATGCTGATGGACAACCTGTTTCTAAAGTGTATCTTGAAACTTGCACTGATATCGCTCAAGAGCTTTATCTTGGTGCTGTAGTTGATCGCAGTAGCCAGCGTATCGTATTTATGGCGTCTACCGAAGGTGGCGTTGAAATTGAGCAGGTTGCAGAAGAGACTCCTGAAAAAATACTAAAGGCAGAAATTGATCCTTTAACCGGCGCACAGCCATACCAAGGTCGTGATTTGGCGTTTAAGCTTGGCCTTAAGGGCAAGCAGATTGGTCAGTTTACTAAAATCTTTATGGGCTTGGCGCAGTTGTTCCAAGACAAAGACCTAGCCTTGCTAGAAATTAACCCACTAGTAGTAACAGATGCCGGCGATTTGCACTGTTTAGATGCTAAGGTAGTGATCGACAGTAATGCTGTTTATCGTCACAAAGATATTCAAACCATGCATGATCCAAGTCAAGATGATGAGCGTGAAGCTCATGCAGCTTCTTGGGAGCTAAACTATGTTGCCCTAGATGGCACTATAGGTTGTTTGGTTAACGGTGCAGGCCTAGCTATGGGTACAATGGATATTGTAGCTACACACGGTGGCTTCCCGGCTAACTTCTTAGACGTAGGTGGCGGCGCAACCAAAGAACGCGTAACAGAGGCGTTCAAAATCATCTTGTCTGATGATCGTGTTAAAGCTGTACTTGTTAATATTTTTGGTGGCATTGTACGTTGTGATTTAATTGCAGAAGGTATCATTGGTGCAGTTAAAGAAGTGGGCGTAAGTGTGCCTGTGGTTGTGCGTTTGGAAGGTAATAATGCAGAACTGGGAAGTCAAAAGTTGGCTGAAAGCGGCCTTGATATTATAGCCGCCACTAGCTTAAGTGGTGCAGCCCAGCAAGTGGTTGCAGCAGCTGGAGGTGCAGCATGAGTATCTTGATTAATAAAGACACCAAGGTGATTTGCCAAGGTTTTACTGGCAGTCAGGGTACGTTTCATTCTGAACAAGCCATTGAATATGGCACTAAGATGGTGGGTGGTGTAACACCTGGTAAAGGTGGCACAACACATTTAGGCTTGCCTGTATTTAATACGGTTGCTGAAGCTGTTGCAGCTACAGGTGCGCAAGCCTCTGTGATCTATGTGCCTGCAGCTTTTTGTAAGGACTCTATTCTAGAAGCAGCTAATTCTGGTATTAAGTTTATTGTTGCCATTACCGAAGGTATTCCAACCTTAGATATGTTGGTGTGTAAGGTCGTTTGTGACCAGTTGGGTGTTCGCTTAGTAGGCCCTAACTGTCCAGGCGTTATTACCCCAGGTGAATGCAAAATCGGCATTATGCCAGGTCACATTCACTTAGCAGGTAAAGTAGGCATAGTGTCTCGTTCTGGTACCTTAACTTATGAAGCAGTTAAGCAAACTACAGATGCAGGCTTTGGTCAGTCTACTTGTGTAGGTATTGGTGGTGATCCGATTCCAGGCACTAACTTTATCGACGTGCTTGAGTTGTTTGAAAAAGATCCAGCTACAGAAGCGATCGTAATGATTGGCGAGATTGGTGGCACTGCAGAAGAAGAAGCTGCAGCATACATCAAAGCTAACGTTACTAAGCCTGTTGTATCTTACATCGCTGGTGTTACAGCGCCTGCTGGTAAGCGTATGGGCCATGCTGGTGCGATTATTTCAGGTGGTAAAGGCACTGCAGATGAGAAGTTTGCAGCGTTAGAAGACGCTGGTGTTAAAACTGTTCGTTCTTTAGCTGATATTGGCAAAGCACTAAAAGAAATTACTGGCTGGAGCTAATAAGCTTTAATCAACTATTTCATCAAAAAGGCCACCCTAGTCAAACTAGGGTGGCCTTTTTTGTGGCTGCTAAAAACGTATTAAAAAATATTTTAGCAGGTTAGTCCTTGTTTGCTTTAAGCGCCAGCTCTTTAGCCACTTCTATCTTGGAGTCTTCAAGAATAGCCTCTATTTGACTGGCTTCAATGCGAGTAATGAGAGGTTTAAACTTCTCTATACTATGGGCAACCAACGGTGTGCCTAAGCTAGACCAAGCTAGATCATCATTAAGGAAGGTGGCAGCATCTTTGGTCATAATAGGTAATACAGGCTTTAAATATATCATTAACATGCGAAACATGTTCAAACCTGTTGAGCAAATATCTTGTACCTGCTGTTCGCAGCCTTCTTGCTTAGCCAGTACCCACGGTGCTTTATCAGCGATGTACTGATTGGCTTGATCAGCTAAAGTCATGATCGACTTAATGGCTTTACCAAATTCGCGATTTTCATAATACTCAGCAATAACAAGTTGCTCATCAGTAAAGGCTTTAAGTAATTCTGGCTCGCTTATACTTGCGCTCAATTGACCATCAAACCTCTTGCTAATAAATCCAGCACTGCGGCTAGCAATGTTAACTACCTTGCCTACCAAATCAGAGTTTACGCGCTGTACAAAATCTTCTAGATTTAAGTCTATGTCATCAACCTTGTTATTGAGCTTGGCCGCAAAGTAATAACGTAAATATTCGGGGTTAAGGTGACGTAAATAAGTGCTAGCTTTGATAAATGTGCCACGTGATTTAGACATTTTTTGCCCATTCACAGTTAAAAACCCATGAGCATAAACCGCTGTTGGGGTGCGAAATTCTGCTGCATGCAACATAGCAGGCCAAAACAGGCCGTGAAAGTTAATAATGTCTTTACCAATAAAATGATACAGCTCTGTGCTGGATTCTTTGTTCCAATAATGATCAAAGTCTAAGCTTTCAGTGCGTTCGCACAGGTTTTTGAAACTAGCCATGTAGCCAATTGGCGCATCTAGCCACACATAAAAAAACTTATTTTCTTGCCCTGGAATTTCAAATCCAAAGTAGGGCGCATCTCTACTGATATCCCACTCTTGCAAACCAGAATCTAACCACTCGGCTAGTTTGTTGGCAATCTCACTTTGAAGGCTGCCGCTGCGAGTCCATTCTTTAAGTAATGCTTCAAAGTTAGGCAGTTTGAAAAATAAATGAGTAGAGTCTTTTTGAATAGGTGTAGCACCAGATATAGCCGATTTAGGCTTAATCAAATCGGCTGGAGAGTAGGTGGCCCCACATGCTTCACAGTTATCACCATACTGATCTTCGGTTTTGCATTTTGGACAAGTGCCTTTAATAAAACGGTCGGCCAAGAAGAGTTGTTTCTCTGGATCAAATGCCTGAGTGATGGTGCGTGAGGCTATGTGGCCTTTTTCTTGGCAGGCGTTATAAATATATTCTGCAAATTCACGGTTTTCAGGTGAGTGAGTGGAATAGAAATTATCAAAGGATACATTGAAATCGCTAAAATCTTGTTCGTGTTCTGCCTGTACATTAGCAATGAGCTGCTCAGGCGTAATGCCTTCTTGTTCAGCCCTTAGCATGATGGCGGTTCCGTGTGCATCATCAGCACACACATAATGGCAGGTGCTACCTATGTGGCGTTGGTATCGCACCCAAATGTCAGTTTGAATGTATTCCAGCATGTGGCCAAGGTGGATTGATCCATTGGCGTAAGGTAAGGCGCTGGTTACAAGTATTTCGCGTGCTTTAGTATCTGTCATGGGGTAGGTTTGAGTGCCTTAGGGCGCTAAATGGAGCGCAAACTAGTAGATTTTTTAATTCAGACACCATTGTACAAAACATTGGCCTGTACGCCTATACTTTATGCACTTAGTGAGCTCAGGATTATGTATTTATGCCCACTTGCCCTGCTATAATCGCGCTTAATAACGTCATCCAGTTGAAGGAGTATGTCTGTGGCCCTTGAGCCTCTACAACCGCAAGAATACCAAGCGCTATTAGACGCCAAAAGTGAGCATATTCGTTCTCGTTTTGACGACTTAGGAGACTTTGCCACTCACGTTGAATTAGATGTATTGCCATCAAAGCCCAAACACTATCGTATGCGTGCAGAATTTCGCATGTGGCACGAAGGTGACGATTTATATTATGCCATGTTTCCACCTGGCAATAAGTACCAACCTATTCGTATAGAGTCTTTTCCACAAGCTAGTGAGCGTATTAATGACCTCATGATGCCTTTGCTTGAAGGTATAAAGTCTTCGTTGGTATTAAGCCATAAACTGTTTCAAATAGACTTTTTGAGCAGTCAGCGCGGTGAAATTTTGGTTAGTATGCTCTACCATAAACAGCTTGGAGATGATTGGCTGGCTTTGGCAGACGCTTTGCGTATTGAGCTTGGCATTAATATTATTGGCCGTGCGCGCAAACAAAAACATGTGTTGGGTATGGGCTACATTATGGAAACCCTTAACATAAAGGGTCGCCAGTATCATTATCAACAAGTTGAAAATGCATTTACTCAGCCTAATGCGTGCGTCAATGAAAAAATGATCACTTGGGCTTGTCAGAGTATTGAGCGTTTTGGCAACACAGACAAACCCGATTTATTAGAGCTATATTGTGGTAATGGCAACTTTACAGTGCCTTTGGCTGCACAATTTCGTAAGGTAATGGCTACAGAAATTGCTAAATCTTCAGTTAATTCAGCCCATTTTAACCTAGCCGAAAATAATGTTGATAATGTGACTATTGTCCGGCTTTCGAGTGAAGAAATGACGCAAGCCTTAGCTGGAGTGCGTGCTTTTAGGCGCTTGGCTGATGTAGACTTAACAAGCTTTGAATTTGGTACTATTTTAGTAGATCCACCAAGAGCTGGTTTGGATCCAGACACTTTACGATTAGTACAACAATTTGATCAAGTGATTTATATTTCCTGTAACCCAGAAACATTGCTAGATAACTTACAAGAGCTCAAACAAACCCACGACCTTAAACGCTTGGCTTTGTTTGACCAATTTCCTTATACCCACCATGCTGAATGTGGTGTGGTGCTGCATAAACGTAATTCATAGGACACATTATGAGCGATACACGACCAGAAGGTCTTCAAAATATCAAGCACATCGTTGCCGTAGCATCAGGTAAGGGTGGTGTAGGTAAATCTACCACCACTGTAAACGTGGCATTAGCTATGGCCAAAGCGGGCTATAAAGTAGGTGTGCTAGATGCTGATATTTACGGCCCAAGCCAAGGTTTAATGCTTGGTGTTAGCGAAGGTACCCATCCAGAAACTATGGCAGAAAAATGGTTTGTACCTATTCAAGCCCATGGTGTAAGTGTCATGTCTATGGCCTTTTTAGTAGATGCCAACTCGCCGATGGTTTGGCGTGGACCTATGGCTGCAGGGGCATTACAACAAATGTTACTACAAACGCATTGGGGTGAATTAGATTATCTATTTGTTGATATGCCTCCTGGCACTGGTGACATTCAGTTAACACTTTGCCAAAAAGCACAAGTTTCAGGTGCTTTAATTGTGACTACGCCACAAGATTTAGCGTTATTAGATGCACGCAAAGGCATTGAAATGTTTAACAAAGTGAATGTGCCAGTATTAGGTGTTGTAGAAAACATGAGCACCCATGTATGTAGCCAATGTAACCATGAAGAAGCTATTTTTGGTGCTGGCGGTGGTGCTTCATTAGCTAAACAATATGGCACACAATTACTTGCCAGCTTACCACTTAGTATGGCTATTAGAGTGCGCGTTGATAGTGGCACGCCAACCGTGGTTGCAGAGCCTCAGTCAGCAGCGGCAAATACCTATGTGCAGTTAGCCCATGCGCTTGTGGCACAACTGGATGGTACTAGCCAATCCATGCCTAATATTAGTGTAGATGAAGATTAACCACTATGCGTTTAAGTGATAAAGATATTATAGCAGCGCTCAATAGCGGCAAAATTGGTATTGAGCCACGGCCTGAAGATGCGGTGATTACAGGAGTAAGTGTAGACCTTAGATTGGGCAACAGCTTTCGTGTATTCAAAGATCACGCACGTGCTTTTGTAGATGTAAGTGCCAGCCGTGAAGAGATTAATAGCACCCTTGAAGCCATAATGAGTGACGAGATTGTTGTTGCAGAAGGAGAAAGCTTCTTTTTACACCCAGGCGAATTAGCACTGGCTGTAACATTGGAGTCGATCACTATTCCTGATGACCATGTGGGTTGGTTAGATGGGCGCTCTTCACTAGCTAGGTTAGGGCTTATGGTGCACGTGACGGCGCATCGAATAGACCCAGGTTGGAGTGGCGCTATTGTGCTTGAGTGCTTTAACAGTGGTAAATTGCCATTGGCCTTAAAACCTAACATGACGATTGGGGCAATAAACTTTGAAACTTTGTCTAGTCCGGCTCTAAGGCCTTATAACAAGCGTGTAGATGCTAAATATAAGCACCAGCAAAGTGCTGTAGCTAGTCGTATAGACCAAGATAACTAGAACACTCCAGAGTTCAGCTACCCATAAGGGTGGCTGAACTCATCTACAGATTAGTTAAACCACTGGTCTAGCTGAGCTAGATCGCTGGTATTTAACAAACCACTGGATTTTTTCAAACGCAATTGATTTAACACTAAATCAAGTCGCGCATTAGCTAAGTTTCTTTGGGCAGAAAACACCAGCTTTTCAGCATCCAAAATATCACTGATGCTTCTTAAACCCAGTTCATATTCTGTATTCTTGCCTGCTAAAGCTGCTTGTACAGCCACGTTTAGCTGCGCTAATGCTTGAATTTGTTTATGGCTAGTATCTAAAGCTTGATACCAACGCCTAATATTTTGTTGGGTAGTTTTGAGTAATGCTTGGCCTTGTTGCTGGCTTGCATACCATGTTTCTTTGGCTTCTTTAGTTTGAGCGATGTTAAGTCCGCCATCATAAAAAGTGCCAGAAATACCTATTGATAGAGTTCTTGAATCGCCAGAAATAGAGCTGTAATTTTGTGACATCGAAATACTAGCAGTAGGGTACAAGCCTACTTCTTTGGCTTGGTAGGTATGATATGCCTGCTGGGTAGCAAAAGCATTGCTAGATAAATCTAAGTTGTGTATCTGAGCTAACATAAACCAATTTTGTAGCGTGTCACTTTGTACAAGCTCTTGTGCATTAAAATTGTTAGCTAGGCTAGTCAATTGATCAGGTAGCGTTTGATTGGTTAAGTTTTCTAGATCTGAGCGAGCCAAGCTTAAGCTTTGCTCCACTTGTAACAGCACTACCTGTAATTGTTGCAAACTAGCTTCAACATCTTGTAGCTCTATAATGCTGGTGATACCTAGTTCCACTTGTTGGCGAGTTTGTTTTAAACGTTGCTCAAGTGCAGTGAGTTCAGCTAAGCTTGAAAAAAGTTGATTCTGTTGTTTTAAAACAGCGACATAGCGTTCAATAACAGAGTAAATAAGATTTTGATGGGTTTTCTCAAAACTAACCCTTGCTCCACCAGCACTTTGTTCGGCCACTTTCATACCATAGTATGCATCTAGCCTTAAAGGCATTGCTACCTTAACACCATAAGTATTGCTATTGGATGCAGAGTCTAAAGCTAAATTTTGATTAACTGATCCGCTCACTGCTGGCATTATAGCGCTTTTAGCTTGAGGGATAACCTGTAACTTAGATTCTAGCATGTGCTGAGCGGCTAGATAACTTGGGTCATTGGCCTGTGCAAGTGCAAACAGTTCTTCAAATTGGCTAGCATGACTACTTACGGCTGTAGTAGCGGTAAAAATTAAGGCAGCAAAACGGTTCAAAGTGGCCAAAGTAAATCCTTCAATAACGGTTTAATAGTTAACAAGTTTAACTAAATTACATATTAGGTGCTAATAATTTTACTTAGTTTTGCATATACCGTGCTGTATTTGTTAACACTCAACTATCAAGCCATTTCAGTTCTACTAAATTGAGCTGGTAACGTTTTCCATCTGCTTCTTTTTGTACAATTTTAACGATGCTGTAATCTAATTCTGGGGCAAACCAAATCCATGTTTCACGATCAGATTCTACGCCACGGTCACGCTTAATGCGTATTGACTTATAGCGACCCAGTGGAGTTTCGATAACGTCTTCACCGTCTATAATAAAACTGTAGGTTTTAAGGTGTCCGCCATCTGCTACTTCATAATGATAGGTTTTGTTTAAACTATTATCAGCTTTAGGTGTTTGGGCCAGGTCAAGTTGTAGGCGCATTTGTACGCTTTGTTTATCTAGTGTGCCAGGCACAATGTCCATTACCCAAGAGGAACCCCCAGCAGTGTTTTCAACCTTAAGATTAGGCCACTCAAAAGCGACTTCTACTTTACGAGTTTTATTCAATATCTTGCGTTGGTAACGGTAGTGCACAGGTAAAATTTGATTATCTGTCACATTAAATAAGCTAGATTCTGTGAGTGATGCAACCATGGCGCTAGCAGATGTGGTTAAGCGATAACTGCCATCTTGGTTTTTGATTAAACTGCGTTTGGCTTTGCCAGACAAGCTGATACCTAAATCCCATTGACTAGAATATGCAGCCTCAAAAGAACGCAGCGATGCAGTGGAGCTAATACTCCAAAGCATGATTAATAAAAGTGAAGTTATGCGGGGTAGGTAAGATAAAAATTGCTGAAAATAAGACATTGCACTTCCTTGATTAATGAATAATTGGCAGCTATTAGGGCAGGTAAGGCATTCCTTGTACTGGCAGATTATGACCATCCATTGACACAGTGGCGTTCTGCAGCGTTAGGCGCCCCTCACAAAACCATTTGATAGCGATGGGGTAAATAATATGCTCTTGTACTAAAACCCTAGCAGCCAAAACGCTCGGTGAGTCCATTTCTAAAACTGGCACTATGGCTTGTATGACAATAGGTCCGCCATCAAGTTCACTTGTTACAAAGTGAACACTGGCGCCGTGCTGATCTTCTTCGGCTTCTAGCGCCCGCTCATGAGTGTTAGTGCCTTTAAATAAAGGTAATAGTGAGGGGTGAATATTAAGCATGCGGCCATGGTAATGGTTGGTAAGCTCAGGCGTAAAAATACGCATAAATCCAGCCAACACTACAAGCTCTGGCTGCTTATCATCTATAGCGCGTATTAATTCCCGGTCAAACGCTTCACGACTGCTGTACTCAAGGTGATTGACCACCTGAGTTGCAATACCCGCCTTATGAGCACGAGCTAAACCCATGGCATTGGGTTGGTTGCTAATTACTAATTCGATAGTAGCCACAATGGTGCCCGCAGCAATAGCATCAATCAATGTTTGTAGATTGCTACCACCGCCAGATATAAGCACCACAAGGCGCGGTATCTGCTGTAATGATTCTTGATGCATCAAAGTATCCAAGTGTTGTTAACGCAGAATAATAGCGTCTTCTAAGCCAGAGTTTTGCTTGATGTTGCCAATAACCCAAGGCTTTTCGCCAGCAGCTTCTAGCGTCTTTAGCGTTTTTTCTTGGTCTGCTTCAGCCACTACTATAACCATGCCTACACCACAGTTAAAGGTGCGGTACATTTCAGTATCAGTCACATTGCCATTGTTTTGTAACCAAGCAAATACATCAGGTTGCTGCCAAGAGTTGGTGTCAATTACGGCAACGCTGTCTGCGGGTAAAACACGAGGAATATTTTCAAGTAAGCCGCCACCTGTAATATGCGACAAAGCTCTTACATCTACGTGCTTAAACAATTCCAATAAAGCTTTTACATAAATACGGGTAGGTTCCATCAAAGCTTCACCAAGGGTGATGCCGTTGATGTCTTGCTGTAAATCAGCTTTGCTTACTTCAATGATTTTACGGATTAAAGAGTAACCATTAGAGTGTGGTCCCGATGCAGGTAAGCCAATAAGTACATCACCTGCAGCAACTTTGGTGCCGTCTATAATTTTGCTTTTCTCTACAATACCTACACAGAATCCGGCTAAATCGTAATCTTCGCCTTCATACATGCCTGGCATCTCAGCGGTTTCACCACCGACTAAAGATGCACCTGCAAGAGAGCAGCCTTCGCCAATGCCAGTTACTACACGTGTTGCTATTTCTACGTCTAGTTTGCCAGTAGCATAATAGTCTAAAAAGAATAATGGCTGCGCACCAGAAACAATGAGGTCATTTGCGCACATAGCAACAAGGTCTATGCCGATATGATCATGGCGGTTAAGCTCTAAAGCTAGCTTTAACTTTGTACCTACACCGTCAGTGCCAGAAACCAGTACAGGTTCATCATAACCTTTGGGTAATTCAAACAAGGCGCCAAAACCACCTAGCCCAGCCATTACTTCTGGGCGACGGGTGCGCTTTGCAACCCCTTTAATTCGTTCAATAAGGGCATTGCCTGCATCGATATCGACACCAGCATCTTTGTAACTTAGGGAATTAGTAGGGGCTTGGGTGCTCATAGCAGGAAGTGACCTTAAGAGATTAAAACGATAGGGATATATTTTACCACTCTCCCAGCATTTCATCACCCGCTAATAGAAGAAGTTTAAGGGTTTTTTGTGCTTTTGTTGCTAGCGACACGCACGCATATTGACTATAGTGAGGGTGGAATAAGAAAATCACCCAACTTCAAGACGATCAAAAACTTATATGGCGTTAAAATCTCCTCAATTGGTAGCTTCTTTGCTGAAAAAAATACTATTAACAGTGTTAGTGTTATTTGCAAATCCAGCATTTAGTTTATCTGTAAGTGGTATCTATAATGCACAAGTTGTAGTGGAAGATCAGTCTGCAAGTCAGGTATTAAAAGCAAAAAAATTAGGTCTGAGTCAAGTGTTGGTAAAAGTCACTGGGCAAACTCAAAGCCTTAACAGCGCTCTCATACGTAAAGCATTAAATGATGTGGAGTCATACGTACAGCAATTTTCCTTTACTACCCAGTTAAATGCAGGACAGCCCAAAGCGGCTATTGAATTGGCTTTTGATCCATTAAAAGTTAATCAGTTGGTTAGTGATGCAGGGCTGCCTATATGGGGTACAGAACGGGCAGCAGTACTAGTGTGGTTGGTAGAAGACGTGCAAGGTGGGCGTCAGATTATTAATAGTGATAGTCATCCAGTAGCGGCACAAATAATGTCTCAAGCTAATGAACGAGGCATACCTATGTTGTGGCCTTTATTAGATATTGAAGATCAGTTGGCAATAGATGCAGGTGCTTTATGGGGGTTGTTTAAAGAGCCTATAAAAGAGGCCTCCAAACGCTATCAGGCAGATGGCGTTTTAGTGGGGCGTATATTTCAAGACACTCAGGGTTTATGGCAAGCTCAGTGGGATTTTTGGCTTGACGATATTGAGCAGCAGTGGTCTTCACAAAGTGCCGATTTGGCTGCATTAACAGCGCCTCTGCAAGATCGCCTAGCCTCTAGTTTGGTGGCCAAATTTGCCTTGGCAACCAGTGTTAAAAACCTAGATGAAGCTCAGCTTGAAAGTGTCATATTGCGAGTAGATCGGGTGATAAATTTTGAAGACTACGTAGAATTGAAAAAAATATTACAAGCCCTTAGTGGCATACAGCAAGTACAGCTGTACAGTGCAAACGGTGCTACTTTAGAGTTTAAATTATTTGCACAATCAAGCCTTGCCAAAATTAAATCCATTGTGGATTTGAAACAAAGGCTAAAGCTTGTAGACAATAGTGAGCAAGAGCAATTTTTGGCACAGCCAGGCAGTTCTAACGACCTGATATGGCATTATCAATGGCGTTAATATGTACAACGGAATCAACATTAATATAAGGATTTTTTAATGACACAGTCTCAAACATGGCTACTACTTATAGTGGGTTTTATCCTAGCAGGTTTAATGTATTTACTTCAGCCTGTACTCACACCTTTTATAGTGGGTGTTTTTATCGCTTATTTAGCAGACCCGTTTGCTGACCGACTAGAAGCGAGGGGGTTTAGCAGAACCATTGCAACGGTAATAGTTTTTGTTGTGTTAACTATAGTAGTAGTAGGGATGATCATTATTATTGTTCCATTGTTAGTGAAACAGCTACAAGCTTTAGTGAATCTCTTACCTCAATTAGAGCTTTGGTATAACACAACACTATTGCCATGGTTACAGGCTGCTTTAGGCTTAGATTTAACAGCGATTAACTTACAATCAGTTACACAAAAACTAGGGGCACAATGGCAGCAAACAGGTGGCGCTGTTTCACAGATGGTCAAATATGCTACTCAATCTAGTGTGAGCTTTTTATCCACCCTAGGCTCCATAGCTATGGTGCCTGTAGTCGCGTTTTATATGCTTAGAGACTTCGATCTGGTGTTAGCTAAAATTAAAGCGCTGTTACCTATTAATATTCAGCCGCGTGTCAGTGCGTTTGCCCTAGAAAGTAACGAGGTGTTAGCTGCATTTTTACGAGGCCAGCTTTTGGTCATGTTTAGCTTAGGCATCATATATGCTCTTGGGCTTAGTTTTATAGGCTTAGATTACGCCCTGATAATTGGCGTATTGGCAGGTTTAGCTAGCGTGGTGCCGTACCTTGGTTTTATCGTGGGTATAGCTGTGGCTATGGCTATTGGTTTTTTTCAGTTTGATAGTTTGTTGCCACTTTCGTTAATACTCACAGTATTTGCCATAGGGCAATTGATAGAGAGTTTTGTATTAACCCCGTTATTTGTGGGCGATCGTATCGGCTTGCATCCAGTGGCAGTTATCTTCGCCATTTTAGCAGGTGGACAACTGTTTGGGTTTATGGGGATTTTGTTGGCTCTACCCATTTCAGCCGTGATTATGGTATTGTTGCGAAATCTTTATGCGGGCTATATTACCAGCCCATTGTATGGCCAGCAGGATAGTGAATGACGTTAAATGCTGTAACAAACATGCCTCAACAGCTGGGCTCTAGGCAACTTACTCTTGGTGTCACTTTAAATGCTCAGCAGCAGCTAAGTAATTTTAGTTTTGCTGGTGCTCCAGCGCTGGCTGACGCCGTAGACCAGCTACTAAAAATTGACCACTGCGACAGCCTCTACGTATTTGGCTCTCAAAGTGTGGGCAAAAGCCATCTGCTGCAAGGCTGCGCGCTGCAAGCTCAAGAAATGGGTCAAGAAGCGATCTATATTAGCTGTAGTGAACTGCTTAAAATACCAGCTGATCAAGCCAATGATTGCCTTGCTGGGCTAGAAGCTAATTCACTGATCTGTGTTGATGATCTGCACTTATTAATAGCTGATGACCAATGGGCGCAAGCTTGGTTTCACTTATACAACAATTTAACACAGCAAGGTAATCGCCTTGTTGTATCTGCGACATCCAACCCACGCACTATAGATTGCTCGTTAAATGACCTGCGTTCGCGCTTGCAGTTAGCTGGAGTGTTCCACCTTAATGCGCTGGATGAACAAGCCTCTGGGCAGCTGCTACAAGCTAAAGCCAAACAAAAAGGTTTGCAGTTAAGTGATGAACAAGTAGCTTATATCTTTTCACGCAGTCCCCGTGGTCTAGCTAATTTACTTGCAGTATTAGACTCACTTGACGCCGCTTCATGGCACGAAAAACGGCGTATTACTATTCCATTTATAAAGCAGGTTATGGCGTGGTAGCGCTAAGGCAAGTTTTTAAAGCAAAGAGAAACATATGAAAGGACAACTAAATAGTGCGCGCGTGGGTGCCTTAGCACTTTTTTTAATGCTGTTATCAGCATGTTCAAGTGCTCCAACTAGCTCTTCACTTGGAGTTGACCCAGATCCAAGAGACCCATACGAAAACTTTAACCGTAAGGTCTACTCGTTTAATGATGCCGTGGATAAAAGTGTTTTAGTGCCTGTGGTCAATGTGTATGAAACAGTGACGCCAGATATTTTAGAGCAAGGGGTGAGCAATTTTTTCTCTAATTTAAGAGATATAGGCAATTTTTTAAACCATACCTTGCAGCTTAAACCTAAAAAAGCAGCTAACGATTTAGGTCGCCTAATCGTAAATAGCACCATAGGTATTGGCGGCCTTATGGATATCGCTTCTCAAGCAGGTGTTTATCAGGAGTCTGAAGATTTAGGTCAAACTCTAGCTTATTGGGGCATCGGCTCTGGCCCTTATGTTGTTTTACCTTTTTTGGGCCCCAGCACTATCAGAGATGCTAGTGCTGGGGCCGTTGATACGGTGGCTAGTCCAGTACAAAAATATGACCCTACCACAGGCAAATTACCCCTTACAGTGCTTGAGTTGATAGACCTAAGGCACAGTCTTGGAGACTTTGGTTCATTGATCAAAGGAGACCCTTATGTGTTTGTGCGCGAAGCCTACTTGCAGCGTCGTGAATACATGATAAATGATGGTTTACCAAGTGGAAGTGAAGATTTTGAGGATTTTGAAGATTTTTAATGATTACGACTAAGGTTGCACTTGTCAGCAGGCCTCAAAGAGCATATTGTTGCCATATTAGGCTCTCAATAACGGGCCTGGAGTAAGTTTTACTATGGAACCTGACGTCAGTCAGATCCTGATCGTTAGTAGCGATCTCGACCTTAAACATAAAATCACTACATATTATTCAGCGCGTCATTATCAAGTGACAGCTACTGATGATCCGCTTGAAGCATTGGACTTTATTACTAATGCAGCGGTGAACGTAGTGTTGTTCCAATACCATCGAAATAACCCCACCTTAACGGCATTGTTACAAGACATGTTAGAAAGGTGTGTAGACGTTCCTCTTATTGTACTCACCCAAGTTGATGCCTCACAAAGCATTATCAATATGTTGCGATTAGGCGTGACTGATGTATTTAGCTTGCCCTTAGAATCGATGCTTGAACTAGACCAAAGTGTTTCGCGCCATGTGAAACGTTCAGCGTTATTTTATGAAAACGAGCAATATCGCAAGCAACTAGAAAAAGCCCACCAACAAGTTAATAAAAGCCTTGCAGAGCTACAGCAAGACCAAATTGCGGGTCGCCTAATTCAGCAACGGATGATGCCTCCTGAAAAATGCAGTGTTAATGGCTTAAGCATGCGACGTTATATGAAGTCTTCACTTTATTTGAGTGGCGATTTTATTGATCATATTCGCTTAGATGATGATCGTGTTTTATTTTATTTGGCTGATGTGTCTGGCCATGGCGCATCTTCTGCTTTTTTGTCGGTGTTGCTCAAAAACATTACTAACCGTCTGGCTCGTGAATCCTTAGAATCAGAAAGCAAAGGTTTAATTTCACCTGCAGCTGTGTTGGCGCAGATTAACAGTGAGCTACTTGATTTTAATATTGATAAACACATGACTGTATTTATGGGTTTTTTAGATCGTAGCAGCCAAATGCTAACTTATTGTGTGGGAGGGCATTTGCCTATGCCGTTACTTACACAAAATGGTGAAGTAAACTATCTTTCAGGCCTTGGTAGTGGATTACCTTTGGGTTTATTTGACGATGCTCAATACACAGACCTCACCCAAAGGCTCAAAGCAGATTTTAAGTTGTTATTAAGCTCTGATGGTATTTTAGAAATATTACCCTGTGATGACACAGCTGACAAAGAAGAAAAATTGCGTACTATATTGCAACAATGTGATAGCAGCTTAAGTGGCTTAGTGAGTGCTGTTGGTATTGATGACCTAGACTCGGTGCCAGATGATATAGCCTTGCTAAGTATCTGTGGAGACAACTATGCTTAACGGGCGCATTATAGTAGCGGACCATGACGGCACACATGTGATTAAATTTGTAGGCGATGTAAGGCTTACTTTATGTCCGGCGTTGGATCAATATTTAGATAATATTTTTCACAGCCGTTACTTTAAAACCATATTAATAGACCTTACTCAAACACAAGGCATAGACTCTACCACCTTGGGTATGCTGGCTAAAATGTCTATTCGTATGAAAAAAGAAATGGGCTTTGTGCCTACCTTAGTGTCTGTCAATGCCAACATAACCCGGGTGTTATTAAGTATGGGTTTTGATAAAGTGTTTGTACTGGTAGAGCACTTAGAAGGCCAAGGGCAGCCCATGCAGGAGCTAGCTCAAGGTGATTTTTCAGACCTTACGGTGCAACAAAAAGTATTAGAAGCCCACAAAACCCTAATGGGCATGAACAAAAAGAACCACCAAGAGTTTAAAAACTTGGTGGATGTATTAGAGCAACAGTGTGTAGTGTAAGCTTATTTTTTAAGCTAAAAGAGACTCTAATGTTTCTTGATCGCGTGTGAAATTGCGAATACCTTCAGCTAGCTTCTCTGTAGCCATGGCATCTTCGTTATGCATCCAACGAAAATCAGCTTGATTGAGGCTGAGTTTTTCTTGGCTTACAGGGATATTCTTACTATCCAACTGCAGTACCAACTCACCCATATCATCCGCTAAATCTTGCATAAGGTTAGGGCTAATAGTTAGGCGATCACACCCAGCTAATTGCTCTATTTCTTGAGTGTTTCTAAAACTAGCACCCATCACTACAGTAGCGTAGCCATGCTGCTTGTAGTAGTGATAGATCTTACTGACTGAAATAACACCAGGGTCTTGCGCAGGGGCGAAACCTTCTACTTTTTGTGCAGCTTTATGCCAATCCATAATGCGGCCAACAAAAGGCGAGATTAAGTAAACGCCTGCTTCAGCGCAAGCAATGGCTTGGGCAAAGCTAAACAGCAAGGTGAGGTTGCAATTAATGCCAAGGGCCTCAAGCTGCTTGCCTGCCTGAATGCCTTCCCACGTAGAAGCTATCTTGATTAGCACACGCTCTTTACCCACACCTTGTTGTTGGTATAGATCAATAATTTTTAAAGCCCTAGCCACTGTTGCCTGTGTGTCAAACGACAAACGAGAATCTACTTCGGTAGAAATACGCCCAGGCACTGCATTTAAAATTTCTTTACCTATGGCTACAGCAAGGTAGTCGCAAATGTCATCCATGTGCGCTTGACCAGTGTTGCCTTGAGTAGTGGCCCATTGCTTGGCTTGGGTTATCAGGTGAGCATACTGGGGCATTTGTGCAGCTTTTAACACCAACGAAGGGTTGGTAGTGGCATCTTGTGGCTGGTATTGCTTAATAGCTTCCAAATCGCCTGTATCAGCTACGACTGTAGTCATGGTTTTAAGTTGTTGTAGTTTGTTCATAGCTGGCCTGTTTTTTGTCAAAAATGTGGATTTACGTTAAGTAATTCTAACGTATTTTAAAGCAGTTGTGTGCAGCGATGCAGGTGTAAATATAACCCTTGGTAAACGACTAACTATCAACATAGTTATTTTTTCAGGGAGAGTCTTTAATATGTATTTATCCTGAAGCTGCAGGTAATGTATTGGGGCAGCTGAAGGGCTGGTATTTTGCACATCTTAATGATCACTTGCCTGCTGTGTGGCTTTGTTTGTTTTTTTTGCTTTAAACTAGCTCACAAGGCTGTTCAAAAGGCTCATCGATAGGGGTTTCAATAAGGTCTAGCGCATCATACATCACTTGAATATTTGCAGTATTTCCATGAATGTATTGGCTAATATGACGCCGCAGGGCGCGTGCTCCAGGAATGCCTTGAAACAAACCCATAATATGCCCACTCATGTGGTGCAAAGCGGTGCCTTGCTCATGCTTTTGCTGCATGTATTCAAAATAGGTGAGGGCCACTTGGCGGCGATCTGGTGTAGCTAGCGTGCTGCCATAAATTTGCTGGTCTACTTGAGTGAGTATGGCACTGTTGTGATTTGCTGCACGACCTAGCATCACACCATCTACATGAGCCAAATGCTGCTGGCAGGCTTCTATAGTGTCTATGCCACCGTTAATGATGATTTCTAAGTGGGGGAAATCGGCTTTTAAACGATACACCTTGTCATATTGTAGCGGGGGTATTTCTCTATTTTGCTTAGGCGACAAGCCTTTTAAAATGGCATTGCGCGCATGCACAAAAAACGTATCACAGCCGCTGCTGCTTACTTGCTCTACAAACTTGGCCAGCACATCATAGTCATCCACATCATCAATGCCAATGCGGTGCTTTATAGTCACCGGTATATCCACCGCCTCAATCATCGATTGCATGCACTCGGTTACCAGTGAAGGGTGGGCCATAAGGCAGGCACCAATCATGTTATTTTGCACCTTGTCGCTAGGGCAACCTACATTGAGATTGATTTCATCATAGCCGTAATCTTGGCCAATGCGCGCACACTGGGCTAGCTCAGCCAAATTACTACCACCTAACTGCAGCGCTAAAGGGTGCTCTTGGGGTGAATAGCCTAAAAGGTATTCTTGGTCGCCATTTAGTATGGCACCTGTGGTGATCATTTCTGTGTATAGCAGCGCATGCTGGCTTAACAAGCGGGCAAGGTAGCGATAATGACGGTCGGTGACGTCAATCATAGGCGCCACACTAAAACGGCGATCTAAGCGCGGCTGTGGATTGGTTGCTGGCGTTGCTGAAGAGGAGGGGCTCATATTAATAGCCTCTGCTGCGATCTACCAGCCCACTGGGGGCTTGGTTATTTTCAATGGCTTGTAAGGTGTTGCCTATGCGCTCTACACAAGGCACATGTTCAGACTGTGCCGAGCTATGGGGCGTCATCATCACTTTAGGGTGCAGCCAAAGGCCATGATCTGCTGGCAAAGGCTCGGGCTTAAACACGTCTAGCACTGCACCACGCAGGTGGTTTTCATCCAGCAACGCCAATAAATCATCAGCCACTAAATGCTCGCCACGGCCAGCATTTAAAACCACAGCGCCTTTGGGTAATTGGCCCATGTTTTTACGGTTTAAAATGCCCAATGTGTCTGGCGTGAGTGGCAACAGGCAACACAACGCATCGGTGCGCGAAAGAAACGGCGCCAGCTCGTTTGCGCCTGCATAGCTGGTTACCCCTGGTAATTGCTTTTTGCTTCGGCTCCAGCCTGCTACATCAAAACCATAGCTTTGCAGGTGGCTTGCTAGCTTTGCACCCAGTTGACCCATGCCTAAAATGCCCACTCTAAAGCTAGACGCGGGCCTAAACGGCTGCACTTTCCACTGCTTTAGTGGCTGTTGCTGCTGATAAAGATCCATGTCACGAAAGAAGTGCAGTAAAAAATAGCTAAAATATTGATTCATTTGGGCCGACATGCCGCCGTCTTCAATGCGGTAAATATCGATATGGCTAGGCACGGCTGGGTTATTTAATATGGCGTCTACGCCCGCGCCTAAATTAAACACGGTGGTTAAATTAGGGAAGCGCTCAAATAGGGCCTTGCTAGGGCTCCACACCATGGCATATTTTACTTGCTCTGGGTTTTCTATATGCTGCCAATGGGCCACGTTTAGCTGTGGAAACTGACGATTAAACTCGCGTAGCCAAGGCTCAAAAGACTCATCCGAGGTAAATAAAGCGCAGCTTGTCATCAGCTTGTTATCCATTTTAATAATATAAAAGCAATCATGCCCACTATGATGGTAGTAAGCAAATGTTGGCGCCAAAAGCCCACTATAGCTGCCACTAATGCGGCCCAAAAATAGGGGTTAGCAAGGCTAATGTCTAAATAGCCTTTAGGCATTAAGATAAGCGGGGCAATAATAGCGCTAAGCACCACAGGCGGCACATAGGCTAAGGCATGTTTAAACCACACCGGAAACACGATGCGCCCAGCCATGGCAAACATGACATAGCGCACTGAAAAAGTAACCAAGGCCATGCCTGCAATCATAATGGCTTCATTCATTATGGGCTGCTCCTTTGTTTGATGGGCTAGGTGGGGTAGGTGGCTTTAAACGTAGCCCAATTTGCTGGCTAGCATAGCCTATGCATATGCCAAACACCGCCGCTATCACCAAGCCTAGCTGGTGGGGCAGCTCGCGCAGCGCCAAAGCAAAAATGGCCGCGCTTATCACTGCAAGCCACATGGGCTTGGTGCGCAAATAAGGGATAACAATGCCCAAAAAGGTCACTGACATGGCAAAATCTAAACCCCAGTGGGTCATGTCTGGAAACAGCTCACCTAAGCCTATGCCCAACCAAGTGCAAAGTTGCCAGTTGCCATACATAGCCACTATAGAGCCCAAAAAGAACCAATGAGCGCGGCTATTATCTGTGCCATCACTATAGCGGGTGTTTACCACAGCAAAAGACTCATCGGTTAAACCAAAGGCCAATAAAAAACGCCAGCCTTGGGATAAATGCTTTACCTTGTCTACCAGCGCCGTGGCATAGAGCAAATGCCGCAAGTTCACCACAAAGGTAGTGCCAATGATAATAATAGGGCTTACCCCAGTGGCCAGCAGCCCCAAGGCAATAAATTGTGACGAGCCCGCATATACAAACAAAGACATGGCCATAGCACCCCACATAGACAAGCCGCTAGACTCTGCCAAAGTGCCAAAAATAATGCCAAAAGGTATAGCCCCAATGATCATAGGAATAGTGGCTTTTGCACCGGTTATAAATTCTTTAGAGCGGCTGGTGGGCATGAATGCAATCAAGGTGAAATACAAAGGCACCATTATACTGAGCATCAACCAAGCCGCAATTGTTTATCGTGTTTTTTGTTGGTAAGGGTGTGAAAGGCGTTGGTTTTTTAGTGAGGCCTTTAAATGGTTATCTAATATAGCTTTGGCGCATAAATTGATAGGATAAATAGTTCTTGTAATGACATATAACTTCTGGTTATATTGTTTTGCATTATCATCATATAAGTGCAGTAAGCGGACGTGTTTTGGCATATTGGTTGTTTATACAACAAAGCCTGCTTTTGTTATTCAGTAGCGGAACAGGCTCTTTTTTTGTTAGGCATTAGTTTGCTAATAAATTAACTGCAATTAATTCAAAGCTTATAGGCCAGTGACGATATGACAAAAAATTAAAAGAGTGGCTCTCTAATATTTATTATGAGGTCTGTTAGGGCTTATAAATGGGCTGGTAGCAATACATCAATTAATGAGTCCAGATGCAAGTAAGTGTTGAACAATCAAAGCACCAAGAGTCTGTTCAAGCATCACAAATGGAATTTTATGCTGTGGCGTTGCGCCTGCATAATGTTCTGGTGTCACCTTGTAAAAAAGGTGAGGTAGGTATTAATATATTCTGATAACTGGTTATATATACAGTATAGCTCTGTTTTCAAAATAAGGAGCCTAAACCGCTCTTTTTTATAACAAGGCAAGTGAAATCTAGATTAACTGCTATATTTTCATATACTTATCAATAAATGCTTGTACAAGAAAAAAATAAGAGGGCAGCTCTCTAATAATTATTATGAGGCCAGTTGGCCTCATAAATGGACTGTTATATTTCAAAGGAGCAAGAATGAGCCAGTGGTTGTTAAACCGATTGTTCGAAGCAAAAGATCAGGCTGAACCTCGCTTTGCTTTTCAGGGTACGGTGAACTGGATGAGAGCGTTGGCGGAAGTTGTTAATTCTGGTTCAACTAGCGACACCGAATTGGATGCAATATATAAAAATGTCCAGAGACGGCCAGTAAATAGTATTGCGGATACGAGCGTATTTGAAAATATGTTTATGGCTCACCATAATCTTGCTGCCTTGTATTCGTTAAACGACGGTATCCAATCTCCTTATGACACTTGTCGTTCTGCTATCGTAGCTTGGTATTACGCCACCTACTTTTCTGCTAGCGCAATGGTTTCGGCCTCATCAGGGTCAACCCAAGAAACACATGCTGCTACAGCAAAAGTTTGGCAAGCTGACATCACCGAAAAGAATCTAATCCCATACCCATTCAACTTGCATTTGACAAGTTTAGTATCCAAAACAATGACATTAGAAATTGATGCTTACCGTAAAGACAATGTATATGATCTAAATCAACGCGCTGACAATAATGAGATTGCTCACGGGGGGCTTGTTTCTTATCTAAAAGGTACGCATGGATATAAGAAGTGGGAGGCAGAAGAACGAATTAAAACGTCTCGTGGTTTTAAGGCCTTAGGCGTAGACAATTTCAGAACGAAGGTAGCGCGAGAGCTTCGGGATAATATCCTTGAAAAAGGCCAAGTGAATTTTCTGACCCAAGCGTTTCGATTCAGGGGAAAGGCTAACTACCGAGATTCAATATTTCTATCATATGGGTCAGATCAAGAGGATACCATTGAGCAGTTTGTAACCGACCTTCTTGATGCATCTAAGGGCTTTATTCGGTCGGCAGCTTATTATTCGTCTAAGAGGGTTGAGCGTGGGACTTGGGATGAATTCATCAATGATATAGAGGAGAATTCTCAGCTATCAATAGATGTCGATGAAATCAAAATATAACAAGTTGCTCCGCGGCGACATTTTTTGCTGCGCACTTTTTGGTGTAAGGTCGCAAGCTCCCATTTCACACCAAAAATCGCTCCGCAAAACATGCGCGTGAGCAAAGCGTTAGGTGATATGAGGTATCAATGAATTCAAAATCATATATTGGTTATTTTGCTGAAATACGTGATTTAGAAAAGTCGAAACAAGAAGAATTATTAGAATTAGCGCGCTATGAGGCATTTACAGGGTCCCTGCATCGCCTGTTTTAGCCAACAACTATTTGCCCTTAGTAGGGCGGTATGGCCAACAGTATCAAAGATAAAAATTCTTTTATTACTAACGCCCCCCCAAAAAATAACTAACGCCAAAAGCACATTTTTCTCGTACACTTTGTCTATAGAATTTAAAGTGACTCTACACGGAGCCAGCCCAATGAACTACTCAGACATCATTCACTTTTGGTACACGCAAATACCACCACGCAATTGGTTTATTAAAGACCTAGCCTTTGATGCCACGCTAAAGCGCACCTTTGGCCATACACACCAGCAAGCAGCAGCGGGGGAGCTAGCCCACTGGCGGCAAAAGCCTTTGGGTAGGCTTGCCGAAATCATCGTGTTAGATCAGTTTTCGCGTAACCTATTCAGAGACACCTCCCAAGCCTTCGCCTATGATGGCCAAGCCCTAGTGCTAGCCCAAGCCGCCATTGCCCAAGGCGCAGATATACACCTTGCCCCCATGCAAAAGTGCTTTATGTATATGCCCTTTATGCACAGTGAATCTGCTTTAATACATCAGCAGGCCGTAAAGCTGTTTAACCAGCCAGGCCTAGAAGACAACTACACCTTTGAGCTTAAGCATAAGGCCATCATAGATCGTTTTGGCCGCTACCCACACCGCAACAGCGTGTTGCAAAGGCAATCCACCACGCAAGAGCTGGCATTTTTGAGCCAGCCTGGCTCTAGTTTTTAGGGAATATATGCACACTAGCTTTGATTACATTATTGCAGGTGCTGGCTCTGCTGGCTGTGTGCTGGCTAGGCGTTTGTCTGATGCGGGCCACCAAGTGCTGTTGCTAGAGGCAGGCGCTAGTGACAAATCGTGGATATTGCAAATGCCTGCAGGTTTGCGCTCGGCCTTTAAGCCCACCTCTAAATACAACTCATGGTTTTATACCACTCCCCAAAAGCACCTTAACAACCGCCAAATACAGCAGCCGCGTGGCCGTGTGTTAGGGGGTTCGTCTTCTATAAATGGCATGACATGGCTGCGAGGCCATGCGCTAGATTACGACCGATGGGCGCAGCAGGGCGCTACTGGCTGGCAGTGGGAAAACTGCTTACCCTATTTTAAAAAGCTAGAAACCGCGCCACATGGCGATGGCGCTTATCGTGGCAAAAGTGGCCCTATGCATGCTCAAGTGCAGCAAAACCTTAGCCCTTTAAACGCGGCCTTTTTAAAAGCTTGTGCACAAGCCGGGCATCCCATTACAGATGATGTGAATGGTTTTGCGCAGTTTGGTGGCTCGCGCTTTGAAATGAGTGTTAAAAATGGCATTCGCAATAGTGCCTCCTATGGCTACTTGCATAGCCAATCTCACATTAAACGCACTAACCTCACTATATGGACGCACTGCCAAGTGCTTAAGGTGAATTTAGAGGGCACCCAAGCCACAGGCTTTCAAGTGTTTTATAAAGGCCAAACCATAAACCTTACCGCACGCAAAGAAACCTTATTAAGCGCGGGCGTGTTTGCCTCGCCTCAGTTGCTGATGTTGTCTGGCATTGGCCCCCAAGCCCATTTAGCTCAGCACCAGATTCCCTGTGTAGTAGATCTACCGGGCCTTGGAGAAAATTTACAAGACCACCTAGAGTGCCACATTCAAATAGAAACCAAACAACCTGTGTCATTAAACAAAGAGCTGCAACCTCACCGCATGTTGTGGGCAGGGTTGCAGTGGTTTGGGTTTAAAAAGGGCGTGGCTTCGGTTAATCAATGTCACGTAGGTGCTTTTTTAAATAGCAGCGCAAAAGTGGCTCACCCTGATATACAGTTTCATTTTTTCCCCGTATTTTTTGATAAAAACTGGATCCCGGTGCCCACTACCTATGGTTATCGTATAGGGGTAGGCCCTATGCGGCCCACTAGCCGTGGTAATGTGTGGTTGCAAAGCACTAAAGTAACAGACCCCATGCTGATAGACCCCAACTACATGGCCACCGATGCCGATTGGCGTGTGATGCGTGAGTCTATGCGGTTGGGGCTAGAAGTAGCTGGCCAGAGCGCGTTTAAACCCTACCACCATAAGCAAGTCACCCCCGGGCCTTTAATAACAAGCGCCAAGGCCATGGATGATTTTATACGTGAAGATGTTTCCAGTGCTTACCACCCGTGTGGCACCTGCAAGATGGGTGCAGACACTGATATCATGGCGGTGGTGAATGATCAGCTGCAAGTGCGTGGCATAGAAAACTTGCGGGTGATCGATGCCTCAGTGATGCCTAGCGTGCCTAGTGCAAACATTAATGCCGCTACTATTATGCTGGCCGAGCGAGCCTGCGATATGCTGTTAGGTAAGCCTATGCTAGCTGCCCAATGTTTGCCTTTTCACACTAATCACCAGTCACCAACTACCGATCACTCATAGCCCACCTATAGCCTTAAAGCCACTAATATGACAACTACCCACATGACTCACTCAAAAAACACCTCTTTAGTGTCTACCCAATGGCTAGATAGCCATAGGCATGATGATAACTTAAAGCTTATAGATGCCTCTTGGTATTTGCCTGCTATGCAGCGCAATGCCTATGAAGAGTATAGTGCGGCGCACATTAAGGGTGCTGTGTTTTTTGACCTTGATAAAATATGTGACACCACTGCCGATGCGCCCCATATGGCGCCGTCTGCAGACACCTTCACCGCATGGCTTAATAGTGTGGGTATTAATAGCTCACATGCAATAGTGGTGTATGACGGGGCGGGGTTGTTTTCTGCTGCACGGGTGTGGTGGTTGTTTAGATTAATGGGCTTTAATAATGTGGCCGTGCTCGATGGCGGCCTACCCAAGTGGATAGGTGAGGGGCGAAGCACCACAGATGTTATTTCTCAGGTTATGCCTTACGTGTCTAGTGGCAGCCAGGCCTGCGCATTGCAGCCTATTATGAAAACCTCTGCACAAGTGCTACAGGCTATAGAGTGTAAAGATTATCAAGTGTTGGATGCGCGGGCGCCGGGTCGCTTTTTAGGCGCAGAGCCAGAGCCACGCAAAGGGCTTAGAAGTGGGCATATTCCTGGGTCTAAAAACGTGTTTTTTAAAACCCTGCTACACCATGATCACACCATGAAAAGCCCTGAAGAGCTGAGTCAAGTGTTTTTGGCTGCAGGTGCTGATATAGCAGACACAGCTAAGCCCATTATCACTAGCTGTGGTTCTGGGGTTACGGCGGCTATAGTTAATTTAGCGCTTGTTCAAATGGGCAAAAGCCAGCACTATTTATATGATGGCAGCTGGGCGCAATGGGGCTTTGATGATGCACTGCCTATTGCCACTGGGGCCACAAGCGTTACTTAATAAACACACCCATGCTCATACGATCTTCCACCGCAAAGCCCAGCGCTTTATAAAAGGCCGCTACTTGGGTGTTGGTAGAGCGTATTTGTAAGTTCACTTTTATGCAGCCAATGTCTTTAAGAGACTGCATGGCATGTTTCACTAGGGCTGCGCCTGTGCCGCTGCGGCGTTGTTGCGGCAGCACCGCTACCGCATAAAGCCACCCACGATGGCCGTCGTAGCCAGCCATGCAGGCGCCTATTAGTTTATTATCTAGCCCATTATCTTGTTGGGCAACAAATATCAGATCATCTACGGCAAGTTTGGCGGCTATCACACTAGAAGGAAGGTTGTGAGCTGGGTCATCAGGAAACACCTCACTCCAAAGGCTTATCAAGCTTTCACGGTCTGATTCTTCAAATTTTCGTATGATCATATAGCCTCCTAATTATCCCCAGATGTGTTTGTTGGTTCTGGCATTAGGGCCACTTTCAGGCTTACTACCAGTGGATGCAGGGCGTGCGTGCTTTGATGTTGCTCTTTCAGGCCTATCAGCTCTAGGGCTAGGGCCTGGGCTTTTACGCACATAGTTTAAAATAGACACAGGCACTAGCTTGCGCACAGGGAAGCCATCTATCTCTTTGCGTTTTATAATGTGGTTTAAACGGCTTTCAATAGCGCATAGGTTTTTAAAATCTCCCCAAGCTACAAAAGAAATGGCTTCACCCGCTGCACCCGCACGGCCGGTGCGGCCAATACGGTGAATGTATTCTTCAGGCTTAAATGGCATGTCATAGTTCACCACTCGGCTTAGCTCGCCTATGTCTATGCCACGCGCTGCCACGCCTGTGGCTACTAGGTATTTAAGCTTGCCAGATTTAAAATCGGCCAAAATCTTCTCACGAGAGGCTTGGCTTTTATCACCATGTATCGCATCAGCTACTATGTTGCGCTTGCCTAGCTGGTCTACTAGTTTGGCCGCGCCGTGTTTTTTCTCGATAAAAATAAGTGCTTGATCCCATGCCTGATCAATAATCAAATGGCTAAGCAGGGCAGATTTTCTGTCTTTGTCCACGGTAATCAGCCACTGGTCTATGTTGGGTGCTGTGGTGGTTTTAGGTGAGATAGAAAGCTCTACAGCGCGGCTGTCCAATGCGCCTTCAGAAAAGCTATCAGCAAGGGCTAGCACGTCGTCGCTTAAGGTGGCAGAAAACATCAGGTTTTGACGTGCCTGGGGCAAGCGCTCAATAATTTTATTAATTTCAGCACCAAAGCCCATATCCACCATTCTATCGGCTTCATCTAGCACTAGTATTTCTAGCTCATCAAAATATAATGCGCGCTGGTGGGCCAGATCTATAAGCCTGCCAGGGGTTGCCACCAGCACATCAATGCCTTCTATAAGGCGCTGCTTTTGTGGCTGCGTGTCTACACCGCCATACACCGCCATAGATGTAAGGCCAAGGTGCTTACTATAGGCCGCTACATTGTCAGCCACTTGCACGGCTAGTTCCCTTGTAGGGGTAAGGATAAGTGTGCGTATACGTTTGCCACGGAGTTTGCGGTCTTTGTTTATATTTTCTAGAATGGGCAATACAAAGGCAGCGGTTTTGCCTGTGCCTGTTTGGGCAGTGGCAATAAGGTCTTTACC
>TARA_B110000503_G_scaffold51274_1_pt1 | contig 29769 bp, 26 predicted proteins | sample TARA_B110000503 | Tara Oceans TARA_B110000503 (sample SAMEA4397472) | marine metagenome | biome: Polar Biome; feature: [SRF] surface water layer (ENVO:00010504); material: water (ENVO:00002006), including particulate matter (ENVO:01000060) such as... | depth 5 m | reverse complement strand
CAGAATCAGAGCCAGAATCAGAGCCGGAGCCGGAGCCAGAGCCAGATTCTGCATTCGAAAGGGTCAACAGCGATGCTGTCCAGCTAGGCGACAGCGGCCTCGAGCCGGCTGCGAGCGAAGACGAATTTGATCGCAATATAGACGAATGGCTCGAGCCCGATACTCGGCCGAGTCTTGGCGGAGCACGCTTCTCTGCGGGCGAAGACTTGGACCTGGACTTCGACAATGATGAGCAGCCCGAGGACGCAGGGCAAGCGCGGCGCGATGAGGCGTCGACGCTTGACCCAGATATTTTTGGAGACGACGAGGACGACGTCAACACCAGCGCGAGCAAGACGGATTACCTCGCCGCTGCAACCGGATTCGCGCGGTCTGTGCCTTTGCGTCTCGCTGCTGCCCGCAATTATTGGCTCGCCGCAGGTGGGCTGATGCTGCTCGTGCTTGCGGTGATTGTGTTCTGGCGCATTCCTGACGAGCCCAGCTCTGGAACCATTGAGCTTGCCGCGCCAGTCGCATCGAGGGCAGGGGATTCTGCCTCGGTGATGCCTCCGACAAGCGGGCAGATAAGTCGACCAACCGCGGACCGTTCGGTAGTAGAACCAGATTTGGAAATTGTCTCGTCAGCCGCGCCGGTTATAGCTAACACGGCTGAGTTATCGCAGCCCGCCTCTCCAGAAAGGGTCACCTCTCCAGAGAGGGTCGACTCTGAGCAAGCCGTGCTTGCTCCCGATGAAATCGGGGTCGCCGCCGTATCAGTAAGCGAGGCGCGTCCTGTCGCGCGCAGTTCTAGCGCAGCACCAACGGTTTCGCCAACGCCGGCACCAACGCGTGCAGCGACTCCCCCAACGCTAGCGGCAACCCGTCAAGCCCCCGCCACGCCGGTGTCGCCAGCGGCAGCGTCTCCACTCCAGCAAAATAGGCTAAGCGGTAGCGCCTTCGAAAGACAACTGCTTGCGATGCCAGCAGGGAGTTTTACTCTGCAAATACTCGGCGCGAGCTCGGAGGCTAATGTTCAGGCATTCGTCGAGCGCAATGGCGGCGGGCTGAGGCAGACACTTGGTTATTACCGCTCGCAGCGGGGAGGGGCGCCTTGGTTTATTGTCGCTTATGGCGAATTCACCACGCGCGAACAAGCCAACGCCACCCTTAGGCGTCTTCCGCAGGCGCTCTCTGCGGCCGGGCCTTGGGTGCGGCCAATCGCGGCTGCGCAGGCCGAAATACGCGCGGCGCGGTAAATTGACAGAGTCGCGCATTGGTCAAGGCTGTCGCCTCGTGTAGAATTGGCGGCCTTCTACGCCACCAGCGAGCGCGGCACTGCGCCGCCCGCGACTCGAGGTCAACGCCCGTGACTGAACAAAATTCAAATTTCGCTCCTCTAAAGAATGACCGCTTCTTGCGCGCACTCCTGCGTCAGCCTGTCGACAGAACGCCTGTATGGATGATGCGGCAGGCGGGGCGCTATCTGCCTGAGTATCGAGCGACGCGCGCTCAGGCGGGCGACTTTATGAGCTTGTGTAAAAACACCGAGCTTGCGTGCGAGGTTACGCTGCAGCCCCTGCGCCGTTATGCGTTCGACGCGGCGATCCTATTTTCTGACATCCTCACTATTCCCGATGCGATGGGGCAGGGTCTCTATTTCTCCGAGGGCGAGGGGCCTAAATTCAAAAAGGTTATTCGCACGCCAGCCGATGTTGAGAAATTGCCCGATGTATCAATCGCAAGCGAGCTGTCCTATGTTACTGACGCCGTCGCGCTTATAAGGCGCGAACTGAATGGTTCTGTTCCGCTCATTGGGTTTTCGGGAAGCCCATGGACATTGGCTACCTATATGATCGAAGGCGGCGGCAGCAAAGATTTCCGGCATGCGAAAGAATTCCTCTATAACCATCCCGAGGCGATGCACCTGTTGCTCGATAAACTCGCCGATGCGGTTATCGATTACCTCAACGCACAAATCGTGGCAGGTGCTCAGGCTGTTCAGATATTCGACACCTGGGGCGGCGTCTTGACGCCCACGGCCTACCGCGACTTCTCGCTTGCCTATATGCAGAAAATTATCGGCGGCCTGACGCGCCATAACGATGGCCGCGAAGTGCCCGTTATTCTGTTTACTAAAAACGGAGGTCAGTGGCTCGAATCTATTGCAGCCAGTGGCTGCAACGCCGTTGGCCTAGACTGGACGACAGATATTGCCAACGCGCGCGAGCGCATCGGCTCGCAGGTGGCATTGCAAGGCAACATGGACCCCTCCATGCTCTATGCTTCCCCCGAGGCGATACGCGCAGAAGTGGGATCGATTCTTGCTGGGTTTGGCAGCAATCCCGGGCATGTGTTTAATCTGGGTCACGGCATTACCCCGGCGGTAAATCCCGATAACGTTGGTGTGTTTGTTGAGTCAGTTCATGAGCTTTCAGCCGCCTACCACGACGCATAGCAGCGCAGCCTGCGCAGTTGTTGCGTTAGGCTCGAACCTTGCGCATGAAGGCGAGTCTCCTGCTCAGATTGTCATCGAAGCGGCTAAACGGCTGCAGTCGCTCTCGCTCAGCGCGCCTCGACTGTCGAGCCTCTATTCAACTTCAGCCGTTGGTTTGGGCGCTGGCGCGCCAGAATTCTGTAACGCCATCGCCATTATTGAGCCTGCTGCAGCGCTAAGCGCGCAGGAATTACTCGACGGCTTGCTCACGATTGAACTTGAACTTGGTCGGGAGCGGCTGCAGCCCCGCGCCGGTGCTAGCTATGCTTCTCGGACTATCGATCTCGATTTAATCTATTGCCGCAATGAAATAATAGACTCCCCGACGCTGCAGCTGCCGCATCCTCGGGCTGCCGAGCGTGCGTTTGTTCTCGAGCCACTTGCAGAGCTTTGGCCAGATCTAGTGTTGCCAGGGCAGCATTCATCTGTCGCAGCGTTGCTGCGGGCACTGTGACTGTTAGTGGATATCGCCCCGCTATGAGTGCGCTATTTAAGTGTGCGCGCTCCCCAAGAGTCAACAGTCTTGTGGGCTGACCCGACTGTCGCCACATTTTGGGCAAGATTTATAACAAATTTGCGGGTTGTTCAGGGTATCGACAGGAGCGAATTGAGTGCTATGCTTCTAAAGGTAAGGAACCAGATTAAGGTCACACACGTGAGCGTCATTTCTGCATCAGGCATTTATGCGAGAGCTATTTCTGAGCTCTCCGCGACGGAAGCGCCCAGAGCGAGTCAAAGTTCGCGAGCGCGTTGTTTGCCTGTCTTAAATTCTGTGTTTTCGGCCTCTTTTGCTGCTGTGGCCTCTGTGGCGATCAGCTTGGTTTCGGCCACCGTGCAGGCGCAAAGCCTAGGTGGCGCCGGTGCTGGCTCTAGCGAGCTTCAGGCAATGAGCACGCTGACCGTCAAGCAAGGCGGGGGCTTCGAAAGTGCGCTTGCGCCGGCCAACAGCCAGTCGGCTAATTTTCTTGGGCAGGTCTTGCCCAGTGTTGAAGGCAGTGCCAGTTTTCGGATCGGCCCTTCGTCTATTCTAAACGGGGCCGTGCCCGCGCTGAGCATCGCGCGAAACGTCGAAGAGACAGGATTTGAGGGCGCTGTCGTTGAAGACGCGCTCAATTTTAATCTCGGCGTCGCTGTAGAGCCTATCGACGGCCTCAATGTGAGCGCCGATGCGTGGCGCTTAGAGGTCAACGAGACATCGGCTCAGGCGAGTATGGGTCGCGACTGGCAGCCCGGTACCTCTCAGCTTTACATTCAAGATTCGACAATCAATGAGTTCAATGTCGATAATTCGCTGGTTGGCTCACAGCTCGAAACCAACGGGTTCGATTTGAGCGCCTCGTATGTGTGGGACACAAGCCGTTTCGGGCAGTTTACGCTCAGCACGAAGTCGACTTATGTACAAAATTTTGAGAATGCGGGTGGCTTGCTCGAGCTAGGAAACGACGAGCTCGGTGCAATCGACGAGCGGCTTGTCAGCCCCGAGTTGCAAAGCAGCATGATGCTGTCGTGGCAGTTCGGTAATCACACAGCCAGCGCGATAACTAACTACTTCGATTCGTTTAAAGACATAAGCGAGCTCGATCTCGACGAGATCAATGATCTGGTCGACAACATCACCACCTTCGACCTGCAGTACGGTTACAGCGTGAAGGCTGGCGCGAAGGATCGCGCGATTATCTCGTTCGGAATCCGCAATTTATTCGATGAGAAAACGGCTCAGATCCTCAACTCATCGACCCGTCTGCTAGACCAGAACGGTCGTGTCGCCTACGGCTCGATTAAATACCAATTCTAGAAAGCTAAGACGCCCGCGCCAACGTGCTTAGTGTTTCGATGAGCGTTCTGCTCTGGCCAGGCACCAAGCGTCGACTCGCTTAACGCCGGCATCGAGCAAAGTGGCGGCGAGTGCGGATACCGTGGCCGTCGTCGTGACAACATCGTCGATAACGATCACGTGTTTGCAGCCATTCAGGGGTGCTCCTTTCACGATCCCAAACGCCCCGATAAGATTCGCTTGCCTTTCGGCTTTCGTTTTTGCCTCAGTTTGTGGTGTGGTGTGACGAGTTCTTGCTACGGCGTCGCTGAGATTGGGCAGTGCAAGCCGGCGCGAAATCCGCTGGGCAATCAGTCGAGCCTGATCGAATCCGCGTTGTCTAAACCGTCGGGGGTGCAAAGGAACGGCAATCACCGCACAAGGTTTTCCGCGAGTGCTAGCCTCTTGTCGAACGCGGGCGTAATACGCCTCCATCACGAGTCCGAGCTCTTCACTCAGCCCCGCGCCGATATCTAACCGTTCGTTGAATTTGTAATCTGCAATTAGCTGATCGATTGGCGTAGCGTAGGCGAATGCGCCGCGGCAGAGTGCATAGGAGGGCGGATGGGTGAGGCAGCGAGCGCAGCAATTGCCGAGCGCACCTTGGTGCTCACTCTGTTGCTCGGTTTCGCGCTTACTGTTGCTTTCGCAACTGAGTCCGCAAACAGTGCATGCGTGCTTAATGTGGGGCAGCCTTAAAAGGCAATGGCTGCAGAGTGTGCTGTGCGTGTCTGAATCAAGGCCGCAACAGCAGCAGAGGCCGGATACAGTCCGAGCTAATCGATCCGCAATAAAGCGGCGTACTTGACCTCCATACACAAAAATTTCGGAAACTAAATCAGTCAAAAGTCGCCTCGCGATCGTTGGTTGCTCTTAACAAATGTGTCGAGCCCCTTTGGTGTAGTCGCAAAGCGCGACGATTGCCAGTTGAGCCGAAAAGCGCTGGCGACTCACCTCGCGCGGCTAGGGTTTCTAGGGTTCTTCCCCTATAATCCGCGAATAATTGAGTGCGGTAGAACGAACTGCCTGCAGCAGCGTGCTGCGATGCAGTGTCATCAGATTAGAATGTTCGAGGAGAATACCAATGCCAGCCTACAGAGCGCCGATCCAAGATATTGGCTTTTTGCTAAACAACGTGTTCGATGCGGATAGCTTGTTTTCATCGATGCCGGGCACTGTGGAGGTGACCACCGACCTCACCTCAGCAATTGTAGAGGAGGCGGGTAAAATTGCCGAAGGACTGCTTGCACCGATTAACCAGAGTGGCGATCAGCAGTCATGCCAATATAACGACGGCGTAGTGACAACACCCGATGGTTTTAAAGAGGCCTATAAGGCCTACGCTGAAGGTGGTTGGGCGGGGCTGACAGGTGAAATCACCTACGGCGGCCAGGGCATGCCGAAGACGCTGTCTGCGTTAATCGAAGAAATGAGCTTTGCAGCAAACTCCTCTTTCGCCCTGTTTACGATTCTTACGACAGGTGCGACGCTCACGTTGAGTCACCACGGTAGCGACGAACTTAAGCTGCGCTATTTACCAAAAATGTATGAGGGCATCTGGACAGGCACCATGTGTCTTACCGAACCGCATGCAGGTACCGACCTCGGCATGATTAAAACTCGCGCTGTGCCCAATGCCGATGGCAGCTACAGCCTGTCGGGTACCAAAATTTTCATTACGGCAGGTGAGCATGATCTTGCCGAAAACATTGTTCATTTGGTTCTCGCTAAACTGCCCGATGCCCCCGCAGGCCCGCGCGGCATCTCCTTGTTTCTCGTACCTAAAATGCTCGTCGATGAAAACAGCGAGCTGACAGGTGAGCGCAACGGTGTGCGCTGCGGATCGATCGAGCACAAAATGGGCATCAAAGCATCGCCAACCTGCGTGATGAATTTTGATGAGGCGACAGGCTATTTGGTCGGTGAGCTAAACAATGGCCTCTCGCACATGTTCACTATGATGAACTACGAGCGCCTCTCGATGGGTCTGCAGGCGAACGGTCTTGCCGACAGTGCTTATCAGGTCGCGGCGGCTTATGCGAAAGACCGTGTGCAAGGGCGTGCGCCTACCGGCCCCCAGCAGCCCGAGGCAAACGCCGACCCGCTGCTTGTTCACCCTGATGTGCGCCGCCTGTTGTTAACAATTCGTGCGAACATTCTTGCAGGTCGATCGCTTTCAATTTTTGCTGCGATGCAACTCGATATTTCGCGATTCCATCCTGATGCCGCTGCGCGATCCCGCGCCGACAAACTCGTTTCATTGTTGATTCCTGTGCAGAAAGCCTACTGTACCGACCGCGGCTTTGACGCCTGTGTGATGGCACAACAAGTGTTGGGCGGACACGGTTATGTTGCCGAGTGGGGACTCGAGCAGAACGTGAGAGATGCGCGGATCGCGCAGATCTACGAAGGGGCCAATGGCGTGCAGGCGCTCGATCTAATGGGGCGTAAAACAGTGAGAGCTAATGGTGAGCTACTCGCCCTGCTGTCCGAAGAGATGGATGCGTTTGTTGCGTCGCAAGCAGGCGTGCCTGCCATGCAGTCTTATTTGGTGTCGCTAGCGACGTGTCGCAAAGTGTTAAGTGATGCGACTCTTTTTGTGATCGACAGTGCTGCGAGCAATCCAGAGGAGATTGGCGCGGCCTCTTATGCGTACATGGAGCTTATGGGCCTCTCGCTTTACTGCTTCATGTGGCAGCGAATTCTGGCTGCCGCGCTGGCTGATAAGGGCGGCGACAATGCAGAATATCTCGACGGTCTCGTGAAAGTAGGTGAGTTCTTTCTGGCGCGACAGGTGCCACGTGTCCACTCGCTGCTCGCAGAGATTGAGGCAGGCTCAGAGTCGCTTATGGCAATGGCCGCGAATCAGTTCTAATGAGAGCGGGATCGTCTATCCGAGCCGCAGGCCAATGCGCCTGCGGCTATAAAAAGGCGTCCACCTCAGAGCGTGGGGCCAGGCATAAATACCGATAGGCCCGCAGCAATAGCGATAATTAGCGTAAATATAATCGCAAGTCTAAACCGCCATGCCGCGTCTCCAGCCCTTGTAACTAATGTCGATACGTTGATTGAGGTGAGTGCCGCTGGTTCACCGTCGTCGTCTTCGTCACCTTCGGGCAAGGTAAGTAATCTCTCATAGAGCAAAGGCGGGATTGGTGCCGACGTCAATAGGTCTTCAATTCCCGATTCGACGCTGCGCACAGTGTCGAGCATTTCTCGCAAGTCCTTATCCGTATTCGCAGCGGCCAAAACCTGTGCATCCTCGGCGAAGGGGTCGCTCAAAATTGCTTTACGAAACGCAGTCTGATCCATTGGGAATTACTCAAAAATGGGGCGGTGAATTCTAGAGGCTCGTAATAGTTGAGTGGTAAACACGAGATTTTCTTTCAAACTAATTTTTGTTCCGGTATGCACTTCGCACTTTTGGCATCGTTTAACGAGGGTAACCTAAGCGCGCTCTGCGCTTAAGTTGCCTAAATTGCAGTGGTTTTAAGTTCACCGAATGGTCAAAGAAGAGGGTATTGCCTTGCTGTATCATTTTGTTTCGTTAACTGATTTTTTGGCGAAATAACCCATCGCTTGCGTGAGTTATTTGGCAGCCATTATTTAATTTCAAATAATTGCGAAGAGATCTTGCCCGGCTTCGACGCAAACTGATTGATGACTTTGCTGCGCGCTCGAAAAAGTCTCGTCATAACGGTATTGGAGTTGATGTCCAAAATCAGCGCGATTTCTTTACCGCTAAAACCGCCAATGATTTGCAATAAGAGTGGCTCTCGGTAGCCTTTTTCGAGTCTGTTCATCGCGTCGAGTAGCCAGCGTCGCTCCATTTTATTGTCGGGCTCGATGCTGTCTTTCTCTACGATGACTTGTTCGTCGACATCGACCAGCACGGGCCGGTATCTTTCGTAAAGGCGCGCATTCTCACGACGCAGAATGGTGAAAAGCCAGGCTTTGGCCGCATTGTCATTCTTTAGGCTGTCGAGAGAACGCCAAGCGCGCAAGAATGTTTCTTGGACAAGGTCTTCGGCTAGGGGCTGGCTTTTACAGAGCCAGAATCCATACCGATAGACAGCTGATAAAGAGAGGCAACCAGTTTTTCGTATCTCGCCCGACGAGAGAGATCCGCTTTGCTATCGATTTTGTGCGTTTTCGCTTCTGCCATTTCCCGGACCACTCTATACGCAGACTTCGGTTTGTAAGTATTTGCGAGCCTTTGCAGGTATCTCTTCGCAGCCGTGCAGGCTTCATAAGTTTTTATGCCTACTTATTATGTATCAGTTTGTATCACAAATTGCATTCCCACAAGCATGGGAGGGATTTTTTAGGGCTAAGATGGGTAGATTCTGTGCGATTCTGGTTTAGCGTCTCAGTCTGTATACTCTGAGGCTTTAGAGCGCGGGCAATAGTCAGGACTAGTTATGATAGAAGTAGCAATAGCGGGGGCGGCCGGACGCATGGGCCGAACATTGGTCGAGGCGGTCGAAACAAGCGGCGCCTCGATAAAGGTTGGCGCTGCGAGTGTCCTTGCAGACGACCCAACCGTCGGCGCTGACATCGGCCTTCTGGCGCTTGGTCGGCCGTTGGGCGTAGTCGCAAAGCCATCATTCGAGAGTCAAGTCGATGCGTTTGGTGTGTTGATTGACTTCACCAGTCCCGAGGCCACGCTCGGCCACCTCGCGCTGTGTTGCCGCTATGGCAAGGCGATGGTTATTGGTACCACTGGCTTTACACCCGAAAACCTTGCCGCCATTGATGCCGCCGCCCAAATAATACCCATCGTTATGGCTCCGAACTTCAGCGTAGGGGTCAATCTCTGCTTGCAACTGCTGCGCAAAGCTGCCGAGGTGTTGGGGGATGATGTTGATATCGAAATATCAGAGGCACATCACCGCTTTAAGAAGGACGCGCCATCGGGCACGGCGCTCAAAATGGGTGAGGTGATTGCCGAGACTCTGGGACGTAATTTGGATGAGGTTGCTGTCTACGGACGCGAAGGGAAGGAGCCTGAGCGCGATCGAAAGACGATTGGTTTCGCCACAGTTCGCGCGGGAGATATCGTCGGCGATCATACAGTCACATTCGCAAGCCTGGGTGAGCGTGTCGAAATAACGCATAAAGCGAGCAGCCGCATGACTTTTGCCAGTGGCGCCGTGCGCGCCGCCGAGTGGGTCTCGTCGAAACCCGCGGGGCTGTATTCGATGCAAGATGTCCTCGGATTAGTCGAATAGATCACGATTCCTTATCGCTTATATTTGGCATTTTGGGAGAACTGCGTAGACAACTTGGGGGTGGTGTCTCTATAATGCTCGCTCAGTATGACGAATGCTGAGACCTTTGCGAATTCCTAAAAAAGCGGAGTGAAGATATTCTTCATCCGCTTTTTTTGTGCCTGTTGTTCAGTCGTTTACGCCCACTGGTGACCCTAGTAACGCGCTCACAGCGTGTAAGTTAAGAGGTTCAGCGCGAGAGGGCGGGCGACGCCTTAGATGCTAGGCGCACAATAAAAAGGGAATTGAGATTGGCAAGGCGAAGACCCGATAACTTAGAAAAGCATAAGGAGTGAGAGTGGCCGCACTAGCTGTATTAGCACTAGAGGATGGCAGTATCTTTCGTGGCGTCGCACTCGGCGCCGAAGGGAGCGCCAGTGGAGAGGTGGTATTTAATACCTCGATGACTGGATACCAAGAGATTCTGACCGACCCCTCCTACGCACAACAAATCGTAACCCTTACCTATCCTCACATTGGCAGCACGGGCACCAACGACGAAGACAATGAGTCCGACGGCGTTTGGGCCACCGGCCTTGTGATCCGCGATCTGCCTCTCATTGCGAGTAACTGGCGCAGCGAGCAAACTTTGCAAGACTTCTTGGTTGAGCGCAAAGTTGTAGCAATAGCTGAGATAGATACCCGCCGTCTCACTCGCGTACTCCGCGATAAAGGGCCGCTTAATGGGTGTATCGTTTCAGGCACAGAGCTAGAAACCCTTGGAGAGGAAGGCGCGATAGCCAAGGCGAAAGAATTCCCGGGACTCAAAGGCATGGACCTTGCAAAGGTCGTGTCGACTAAAGCGCAGTATCCTTGGACAGAAGGCGTCTGGGACCTGGTCGACGGGCATAGGAAAGACGTGCCAAGCCGCTTCCGCGTCGTCGCCTACGACTTCGGTGCCAAGCGCAACATCTTGCGCATGCTCGTCGAACGCGGCTGCGAGGTCATGGTAGTTCCGGCGCAGACACCTGCCGCCGATGTGCTCGCGATGAACCCCGATGGCATCTTCCTGTCTAACGGGCCAGGTGATCCCGAGCCTTGCGACTATGCCATCGAGGCAATCAAAGTGTTCCTAGACGAGAAGCTTCCTCTTTTCGGCATTTGCTTAGGATGCCAGCTACTCGCCCTCGCCTGTGGCGCGAAGACGATAAAGATGCGGCTCGGTCACCACGGGGCAAACCACCCAGTGCAGAATCTGCGTGATAACAGCGTACTGATCACAAGCCAGAACCATGGCTTCGCGGTCGACGCGGACACGCTTCCTGCCAACCTCGAGGCAACGCACAAATCGTTGTTCGATGGATCGCTCCAAGGTATCGAGCGCACCGATGCGCCGGCATTCGGATTCCAGGGCCACCCTGAAGCAAGTCCAGGCCCGCATGATGTAGCGCCTTTGTTCGATCATTTCATCGAGCTACTAGAGCGGCGCAGTTAGCGCGTGATTGTCGGACGCCTCCATAAGAGGCGACTCATCCCAATTAATAAGAACACAAGAGAGCAGAAGCGCACATGCCAAGACGCAAAGACATTCAAAGCATTCTAATACTCGGCGCCGGCCCCATCGTCATCGGCCAAGCCTGTGAGTTTGACTACTCGGGAACCCAAGCGTGTCAGGCGCTGAAGGAAGAGGGGCTCCGCGTAATCCTCGTTAACTCAAACCCCGCAACTATTATGACAGACCCGTCGATGGCGGATGCCACGTACATCGAGCCGGTCAACTGGGAGATAGTTGAGAAAATTATCGAGAAGGAACGCCCCGATGCGATCCTGCCGACGATGGGTGGTCAGACCGCACTTAACTGCGCGCTCGACCTCAATCGCCATGGCGTGCTCGATAAATACGGCGTCGAGCTAATTGGCGCGAAATGCGAATCGATCGATAAGGCCGAAGACCGCGAATTGTTCGACCGCGCGATGAAAAAAATCGGACTAGAAACACCTCGCCACCAGATCGCACACAATATGGCCGAAGCCTTCGAAGCCCTCGAAGAGATAGGGTTTCCTTGTATTATCCGCCCTTCGTTTACCATGGGCGGCAGCGGCGGAGGAATCGCTTATAACAAAGAAGAGTTTGAAGAGATTTGCCAGCGCGGCATAGAACTGTCGCCAACAAGTGAATTGTTAATCGACGAGTCTTTAATTGGCTGGAAAGAATACGAGCTCGAAGTCGTTCGAGACACTAACGACAACTGCATCATCGTCTGCTCGATCGAGAACTTCGATGCGATGGGTGTTCATACAGGCGACTCGATTACTGTTGCGCCGTCGCAGACTCTCACCGACAAGGAATACCAAATTCTTCGCAACGCGTCGATCGAGATACTCCGTGAAATCGGTGTCGAAACGGGTGGCTCGAACGTACAGTTCGGTATTAATCCTAAAGATGGCCGCCTCGTTGTTATCGAAATGAATCCGCGCGTTTCGCGCAGTTCGGCGCTTGCCTCTAAAGCAACAGGGTTCCCCATTGCACGAGTTGCCGCTAAGCTTGCTATTGGCTTCACACTCGACGAACTGAGTAACGAAATCACTGGTGGCGCGACGCCTGCATCGTTCGAGCCATCGATCGACTACGTCGTTACAAAGATTCCACGCTTCACATTCGAAAAGTTCTCTGAGGCCAACGACAGGCTTACTACGCAAATGAAGTCAGTCGGCGAGGTGATGGCAATTGGTCGCACTTTCCAAGAATCTTTGCAAAAAGCGTTGCGAGGGCTCGAGGTGGGAGTGTGTGGATTTGAGCCTATTCTCGATACTAAATTGAGCGACGCGCGGGAAGTGCTTACCCGCGAGCTTACCGAAGTTGGTGCGCAGCGAATTTGGTATATTGGCGACGCTTTCCGTCAGGGTTGGTCTATGGAAACCGTCTACTCGCTAACCGGTATAGATCCCTGGTATCTCGTTCAGATCGAAGAACTGATCAAAATCGAGCAAGGGTTAGTAGGTAGAGACCTCGCCTCGATCGACGCGGCAGAGATGCGCCAACTCAAGCGCAAAGGCTTCGCCGACAAACGACTTGCTCAGGTGCTCGAATGCCACGAATTGGATTTCCAGAAGCATCGCCATAGTTTAAATGTGCGCCCCGTGTATAAGCGGGTTGATACCTGCGCCGCAGAGTTTGTGTCGGCAACGGCGTATATGTATTCAACTTACGAAGAAGAATGTGAATCTCTGCCGAGCACACGTGAAAAAATCATGGTGCTTGGTGGCGGGCCCAACAGGATCGGCCAAGGTATTGAGTTTGATTACTGCTGTGTGCACGCCGCACTCGCGATGCGCGAGGATGGTTACGAAACCATTATGGTTAACTGCAATCCTGAGACAGTCTCTACCGATTACAATATTTCGGACCGCCTTTATTTTGAGCCTCTAACCTTCGAAGACGTGATCGAGGTTGCTCTGCTCGAAAAGCCCAAGGGGGTGATTGTTCAATTCGGTGGACAGACGCCGCTCAACTTAGTTAAGAGTCTCGAGGCTGCAGGCATCCCTATTATAGGTACGTCGCCTGACGCGATCGACCGAGCCGAGGACCGCGAGCGGTTCAAAAAGCTGATCGAGAAGCTCGGCCTTAAGCAGCCTCCGAATCGCACCGTACGTAGCGTCGAAGAAAGCTATGCCGCCGCCGATGAAATTGGTTACCCGCTTGTTGTCAGACCGTCTTATGTTCTCGGTGGGCGCGCGATGGAAATCGTGTACAACCATGAAGAGCTTAAGCGCTACATGCACGATGCCGTTAAGGTCTCAAACGAGAGCCCTGTGCTCCTTGATTATTTCCTCAACGCCGCAATCGAGATCGATATCGATCTAGTGAGCGATGGCAAGCAGGCGGTTGTGGGCGCGATCATGCAACACATTGAGCAAGCCGGCATCCACTCTGGTGACTCTGCCTGCTCGTTGCCGCCGTATAATTTACCCGCCGAGGTGCAAGACCGTATTCGGGCCCAGGTCACGGCGATAGCGTTAGAGCTAGGTGTCGTGGGTTTGATGAATACACAGCTCGCGTATCAAGATGGCGAGCTTTATGTGATCGAGGTTAACCCACGCGCGTCGCGAACTGTACCGTTCGTTTCTAAATGTATTGGTCGATCGCTCGCCAAGATCGCAGCGCGCTGCATGGCAGGAACATCGCTTGCCGAGCAAGGATTCGAGACAGAAATAATACCCGAAACATTCGCCGTCAAAGAAGCGATCTTCCCGTTTATTAAATTCCCAGGCGTAGACCCAATTCTAGGCCCAGAAATGAAATCTACTGGCGAAGTAATGGGCGTAGGCAAAACCTTCGCCGAGGCCTATGCGAAGGCGCAGATGGGAGCGGGAGAAAAGTTTGCTACGTCGGGCAATGTGTTTATTAGCGTTCGCGAAGCCGACAAGCCTGGGGTGGCCGAAGTGGCGCGTCGAGTGATAGCCTTAGGTTATAGTATTGTGGCTACCCAAGGTACGGCGCAGGTAATCGCCGCTGCGGGGCTGCCTGTTACGCGTGTGAACAAAGTAGCCGAGGGCCGGCCACATATTGTCGACATGTTGAAAAACGAAGAGATTCAGCTTGTCTTCAATACAACCGAAGGCAGAAAGGCTATCGCTGACTCGTCGATGATTCGCCGAACTGCGCTGCGTCATCGCGTGTATTGCACAACGACGATTGCGGGTGCGCTAGCGGCTTGCGAAGCACTGGCTTACGGCAATAATATGTCGGTCTACACGTTACAAGATCTTCACGCTCAGCTCGAGAGCAACTAAAAGGCGACAAGAATGCAAAGCGTTCCGATGACAATTCATGGCGCAGAGAGTTTGCGAGCAGAGCTAACTGAGCTCAAAAGTGTGACGCGCCCAAAAATTATTGAGGCGATCGCCGAAGCGCGAGAGCACGGCGATCTCAAAGAGAACGCAGAATACCACGCGGCGCGCGAGCAACAGAGTTTCTGCGAGGGACGTATAGCAGAGATCGAAAGTAAGCTTGCAGGCTCGCAGGTTATCGACGTGACGAAGATCGAGCCAACCGGCAAAGTAATCTTTGGCACGACAGTGCAGATGATCAACCTCGACACAGAGGCGACGGTTACCTACCAGATCGTAGGCGACGATGAGGCCAACGTCAGCAAGGGCAAAATCTCGGTGAGTTCGCCAATTGCACGTGCGATGATGGGCAAGGCAGAGGGTGATGAAATCGTGGTTAAGGCGCCTGCGGGCGATGTCGGATACGAAATCGAGAGCGTCAAACACCTCTGATCCTCGCTTGAACAAGGCAGTTCTCGCGAAGGCTAGCTACGGCTGAAATCGGATTACGTTAGAGAGTTTAGGGTCTTGTTTCTTAGCCGCGCGGTAAAGTAGCAATACGTGGCCAATAGTCTGCACAACAGCGCCTTTGCTCAGCGCGCAAATCTCTTCAATAAGCGCCGCTTTTGCGGCCTTGTCGCCGGTCACTAATTTGAGCTTGATGAGCTCGTGATCGTTCAGTGCACGCTCGAGTTCGAGCTGTATATTTTCCGACAATCCCTTCTCCGCAACTGTGATTACGGGCTTGAGTTGATGGCCAATCGCGCGGAAGCGTTTCTTATCGGCGTTGTTGAGCGTCATAATAGACCTTAATGCTAGCTGAGTCGCAGGGCAGCGGATTGTAGGGAAGCTCGCGGCCGAACGCAATTGAGAATAACGAGAATCAACGATGGCACAGTCTAAGACCAGTAAGCAATGGCTTAAAGAGCACTTCGACGACGAATACGTGCGCAAGAGTCAGGAAGACGGCTTGCGCTCGCGAGCGAGCTACAAGTTGTTGGAAATACAGGATAAAGATAAGCTTATCGAACGTGGAATGACGGTTGTCGATCTTGGTGCGGCGCCAGGAGGGTGGTCGCAAGTTGCCGCCGATCTCGTTGGAGACAAAGGGAGGGTCATCGCTAGCGATATCTTGCCAATCGATTTCTTAGCAGGGGTCGAATTTCTACAAGGCGACTTTACCGAGCAAGCAGTGCTAGATCAGCTCCTTGGCATGCTTCCCGAAGGCGGGGCTGACCTTGTAATGTCGGACATGGCACCCAATATGAGTGGTATGCGTGATATCGATCAGCCACGGATGATGTATCTTGCCGAACTCGCGCTCGACTTAGCGAGATCCGTGCTCCGTCCGGGGGCGTACTTTCTGGTGAAGGTATTTCACGGCGAGGGTCTCAGGGAGTTCGAGGCACAGCTTAAAACTGACTTTGCCTCTATCAAAGTGCGCAAGCCAAAAGCATCGCGAGCCCGCTCTAGCGAAATCTATCTTCTAGCGGCAGGTTTCAAAGGTGCATAGCATCGTTTCGCGCAGCAATGTGACAATGTTTACATCAATAATTAGTCACTAGCGTGCGTCACTTACGAGTGATACAGGCGAAAATGTGTTACTTTTTACCTTATACACGAGTCGCGAAGAGCAACTTCGAGAAAACGTCACGCGCTTTCTCGTTGTCTAGACGCTCTCTTCGACAAACAGATTCACTTCAGTGGGGGAACTACCCTTGAACGACATGGCAAAGAATTTGGTCCTTTGGATGATCATTGCGGGCGTTTTGCTCACGGTGTTCAACAACATCAATCGGGATCCTCAAGCCGACAGCATTATTTATTCCCAGTTCGTTAAAGAGCTGCGTGATGGTCGTGTGCAAGCGGTAGATATCCAAAACTTGCAGATTACAGGTTACCGCAGCGACGGCTCGCGCTTCCGTTCGATCATGCCAGCAATCGGCGATCGCGGATTGATGGACGAACTGCTCGAATCGAATGTTGCCATTAGTGGCACGCAAGATGAGAAGCCGGGCTTCTTGTCGCAGCTGTTTCTATCATTACTCCCGGTATTGGTCATAGTCGGCCTGTTCTTCTTCTTCATGCGGCAGATGCAAGGCGGCGGCGGAGGCGGCAAAGGCGGCCCGATGTCGTTTGGCAAGAGTAAAGCCAAGCTCCTCGGCGAAGACCAGATCAAGGTAACTTTTGCCGACGTCGCAGGTGTCGACGAAGCGAAAGAAGACGTGAAAGAGCTCGTTGACTTCTTGCGCGAGCCAGACAAATTCCAGCGCTTGGGCGGTAAGATCCCCCGCGGCATACTGATGGTTGGTCAGCCGGGTACTGGTAAGACCCTCCTCGCCAAAGCGATAGCGGGCGAGGCCAAAGTGCCTTTCTTCTCCATCTCAGGTTCTGACTTTGTCGAAATGTTTGTGGGCGTGGGAGCCTCGCGCGTTCGAGATATGTTCGATCAAGCGAAGAAGCAAGCCCCCTGCATTATTTTCATCGACGAAATCGATGCGGTTGGACGTCACCGTGGCGCTGGCCTCGGCGGCGGACACGACGAGCGCGAGCAGACGCTAAACCAACTCCTCGTCGAGATGGATGGATTCGAGGTGAACGACGGCGTAATCGTTGTTGCAGCGACTAACAGGCCCGATGTTCTGGACCCTGCGCTTCTGCGACCGGGTCGCTTCGACCGCCAGGTTGTGGTTGGCCTGCCTGACATTCGTGGCCGCGAGCAGATCCTCAAGGTGCACATGCGCAAAGTGCCAATCGACGACAACGTCAAGGCAAGCCTCATTGCGCGCGGCACGCCAGGCTTCTCTGGAGCTGATCTAGCTAACCTCGTAAACGAAGCGGCGCTGTTCTCGGCCCGCTCAGGCAAGCGTCTGGTTACGATGGAAGAATTCGAGAAAGCGAAAGACAAAATCATGATGGGCGCCGAGCGTAAGTCGATGGTTATGTCGGACAAAGAGCGTCGAAATACTGCCTACCACGAAGCTGGGCACGCAATTGTCGGTCGCATGGTCGAAGAGCACGATCCGGTTTACAAAGTGAGCATTATTCCGCGCGGTCGAGCGCTGGGCGTAACGATGTTTTTGCCCGAAGAAGACCGCTATAGCCTCAGTAAGCTTGGTATCCTCAGTCAGATCTGCAGCCTCTACGGCGGCCGCATTGCCGAAGAAATGACGCTTGGCGCCGACGGAGTGACTACAGGCGCGTCGAACGATATCCAGCGCGCAACAGAGATGGCTCGTAATATGGTCACCAAATGGGGACTGTCTCCCGAGCTAGGGCCTCTGCTGTATTCTGAAGACGAGGGCGAAGTCTTTTTGGGTCGCTCTGCAGCGTCGCAATCGAAGAGCTTCTCGAGCGACACAGCGAAGTCTATCGACGTTGAGGTGCGCAAAATCATCGACACCTGCTACAGCAAGGCAAAAGATATTCTCGAGACCAATCGCGACAAACTCGAGATGATGATGGAGGCGCTGATGGAGTATGAGACGATCGATGCCGATCAGATCGACGACATCATGAATGGCAATAAACCGCGCCCGCCAGCCGATTGGAGCGATTCCGATGGCGGTGGCACTGCGGCTAAAAGCGAGGCAGAAGAGCCTAAAGCTAGGCGCGACGAAACCTCAGGTCCAATAGGCGGTCCTGCCGGCGAGCACTAGGTCGCCGCTCTAAAGAACGTTGAAAAAGAGAACCCTCGCGGTTCTCTTTTTCGTTAGGGGTTTCCCGCACGAAAAACACATAGTCTTTATTGAGCTAGAAAAATGACAAAAATCCTCTTAGCTGGGTCGCGGCAAATAGACTTGAGTACGCCATGCTGTATGGGCGTGCTCAATGTCACCCCCGACTCTTTTTCAGACGGATCAACCCTCGGGCGTGAATCAAAGGCTGGCTCAGGTCACTCGTCATTCGAAGTTGATCTGGACAAAGTATTAGAACGCGCCGAAAAAATGGCCGCCGAAGGCGCTTTGTTTCTCGATATTGGTGGCGAATCTACTCGACCCGGCGCGACTCCGGTGCCCGTGCAAGAGGAGATAGACCGCGTCGTTCCCGTTATCGCTGCTCTGAGAGCGCGCTTCGATCTCTGTCTCTCAGTCGACACCAGTTCGTCTGAGGTGATGACTGCCGCGATTGGCGCCGGTGCCGAACTTGTTAACGATGTGCGCGCGCTCGCCGACGAAGGAGCCCTGACTGCTATAGTCGATAATCGCGTGGCGGTATGTCTAATGCACATGCGCGGCCAGCCCCGCTCGATGCAATTGAAATTCGATTCGAATAGCCCGCTTGGTGAAAAAAGCTACGATGATGTTGTCGAAGAAGTTGCCGAGTTTCTTGGTGAGCGACGCGATTACTGTCTGGCTAAAGGGTTAAATGCAGACAGCTTGCTTCTCGATCCAGGCTTTGGGTTTGGTAAAAGTCAGGGACATAACTACGAATTATTGAGTGGATTAACGCGGTTTAGCGCACTAGGCGCTCCTCTGCTTGTGGGTATTTCGCGCAAATCGATGATCGGTGCTGCCACCGGTCGCTCGGTCGATCAGCGGCTCGCAGGATCTGTGGCCGCCGCAACGCTTGCGCTTCAGGGAGGCGCCAGCATTATTCGTAGCCACGATGTTGCTGCCACGGTCGATGCGATTAAAGTATACTCCGCGTTCTGCGGGAACTTAGCGTTCGACTAAGTGCTCTAATAAAAAAATATCGAATAAGAATAGTTAATAAAAAAATAAGGAGCGACCCCCGATTCATGTCTGCTGCAAGCAATAAGAGCGCCCCTACAACAAAACGATACTTTGGTACCGACGGCATCCGCGGTGCGGTAGGTCAGGCGCCAATCACTCCCGATTTCATGCTCAAGCTAGGCTGGGCTGCGGGACGCGTATTTGCCGATGCGAATGGCGCGCGTGGGAAAATACTCATTGGCAAAGATACGCGTATTTCGGGCTATATGTTCGAGGCAGCTCTCGAAGCCGGCATAGCGGCTGCCGGCGTCGATATCGGTCTGCTAGGCCCGATGCCCACGCCCGCTATAGCCTATCTTACGCGCACCCTTCGAGCGCGCGCTGGTATCGTGATCAGTGCCTCCCACAACTCCTTTGAAGACAACGGCATTAAGTTTTTTTCGGGCACTGGCACTAAGCTCCCCGACGACATTGAGCATGCGATCGAAGCGGAGCTTGAGAAAGAACTCACTACCGTCCGGCCAGAGCTAATTGGCAAGGCCTCGCGTGTTAACGATGCGGCAGGGCGTTACATCGAATTTTGTAAGAGCACGGTAGGTCAGAGTCTGCGCCTCAATGGCATGAAAATAGTCGTCGATTGCGCGCATGGCTCGACCTATCACATCGCCCCGAGCGTTTTCACAGAGCTTGGTGCAACCGTTATCTCGCAGGGCGTTTCACCTAATGGCCTTAACATCAATCAGAATGCTGGCTCGACCTCGCCGCAGGTGCTTGCCGATCGCGTTATCGCCGAAAAAGCCGATCTAGGAGTTGCCTTCGACGGCGACGGCGACCGTGTCGTCATGGTCGATCATTTAGGCAATGTGCTCGACGGCGACGAAATTCTCTACATCATTGCCCGCGACCGTCTGCGTCAAAATGTCGAATTTGGCGGTGTTGTGGGCACCCAAATGAGTAATCTCGGATTGCAGTTGGGACTCGATGCGTTGGGCGTGCCGTTTACGCGCACGCCCGTCGGCGACCGCTATGTCATGCAGGAGATGATTAAGCGCGATTGGAGTCTCGGTGGCGAATCTTCTGGGCATGTCATCTGTTCGGATTTATCGAGCACAGGCGATGGCATTATATCTGCGCTGCAGGCGCTAGCCGCAGTGGTCAACGGCGGTAAGTCTCTGGCCGAATTACGCACCCAGATGAACAAGTTCCCGCAGAAAATAATCAATGTGCGCATCAGTCGCGGTATCGAGCTTGTCGGCAACTCAGCGATCGCGAGTGCCGTGCAGCAAGTCGAAGCCGAATTAGGCGCGCGCGGCAGGGTGCTTCTGCGTCCGTCGGGCACGGAGCCTGTCCTGCGTGTGATGGTCGAAGGAGAGGACGCCTCGGACGTCGCGCGTCTCGCCGAACAGCTCGCACAAGCGGTAAGAGACGTTGCAAGAGACCCTCATCTTGGGTAGACTTGCCGCCCGTTTCACTTGAGCTGGCGCCTGATTTAAGGCGGCGAGGCAGAGTAAACGGAAGTGAGTTGAAGGAGCCTGAACCATGCGTCGTAGAGTAGTTATTGGCAATTGGAAAATGCACGGCTCTCTCGAGTCGACCGCAGCCCTGCTAGCTGGTTTAGATTTAAGCAGCCTAGACCCGGAAGTTGAGGTCGCGGTTTGTCCTACTAGCCTGCACATCGCAGTGGTAGCGAGGCAGCTGAGCACGGAAGCTAGACTCTCGCGGATTAAAGTTGGCGCGCAAAACGTCAGTGACGCTGTAACGGGTGCCTTCACAGGTGAAATCGCTGCCGGCATGCTATCTGACTTCGGAGTCAGCTTTGCATTAGTCGGCCATTCGGAACGACGAGAGTTGTTCGGCGAAAGCGACGAGTTGGTCGCAGCTAAGGCCGCTGCAGTGATCAGTGCAGGAATAACGCCGGTTGTTTGCGTAGGCGAGACACTCGCGGAACGACAAGCGGGCGCAACAGAATTAGTCGTGCTACGGCAACTCAACGCGGTAGTGCAGCGAATAGGCATCGAAGGCGTCGGGCAATGCATCGTCGCTTACGAGCCAATCTGGGCAATAGGCACTGGCGAGACAGCATCGCCCGCTCAAGCTCAAGAAGTACACGCAGCACTTCGTGCGCGGTTGCAGCAGCTAGACGCCGACCTCGCCGAGAAGACGCCAATCCTTTACGGAGGTAGCGTCAAAGCAAACAACGCAAGTGAGTTGTTTGCCCAGCCTGACATTGATGGCGGGTTAGTAGGGGGTGCCTCCTTAAAGGCGAATGAATTTAACGCGATCTGCGCAAGCGCCTAAAACGACTCTTTGTGGTTTTAACAGGCCCTCAGACCAGAAGCTGATACTAGTAAGAGTATAGAAATGGAATCAATCATCGTTATAGTGCACGTCGTGGTGGCGGTAGCCATCGTTGGGCTCGTCTTGCTTCAACAAGGCAAAGGCGCCGATGCCGGCGCTTCTTTCGGCTCGGGCGCCTCACAAACTGTGTTCGGCTCATCGGGTTCGGGCAACTTCCTAGTCCGCGCGACAACTGTCTGTGCAACAATTTTTTTCGTCACCAGCCTCTCATTGTCGCTTGTGGCAAAGAATCAAACTGGCTTTGGAACGACCTCTGGCATGCCAGTTGTTAATCCAGAGCTTCTAGAAACTCTGTCTACCAGCCAGCAGTCTGACCTTCCTCAGTTAGACGAAGAAATGCCGACAGTGGAAGACAGTCAGGCAGATGTTCCGACTCTGCCAACTGGCGATGATCTCTAGCGTTCGAGTCGAACCTAGGCGATAATACGCGCCGGTTACAGGAACCATCTACTCTCTGTAAAAAGAAGGTAGCGTAAGAAAAAGTATTGCGGACGTGGCGGAATTGGTAGACGCGCTAGCTTGAGGGGTTAGTAACTTCGGTTGTGGGGGTTCAAGTCCCCCCGTCCGCACCATTACTTTGTAATGTGTGCAAAAACAGAGCTTTGATATCTTAGTAGATCTCAAGGCTCTTTTTTTGCGTGGAGCTAATACTCCGAAAACCTCCCGTCCTCTTCAATCGCTGAATAGTCAGCGGCGATATTTCCCGCGCGTGTTTCGATGTGCTGTGTCATCGATGGATGAGAGAATATATAGAAGCGCTCTGCAAGCATGCACTCATACACCCACTGCGCGAGCGCGTCGGGTGCAATACCGCTCTCGATTACTGCGGCGAAGCCAGATACACCAGGATCGAACGCCTTCTTGTCGCTAGCCGATTGCTGCGCGAGTGAAGGCTTGTTTATGCCTGCGTTGTGAATATCGGTTCGCACCCATGCCGGACACAAGACGCTCACCCCGATGTTCTCAGCCTGCAGGTCTTGTCTAATCGATTCGCTGTAGCCCACCACTGCGTACTTGGTAGCATGATAGGGTGACATTGATGGCCCCGCGATATGCCCCGCCATAGACGCAGTGTTTATTATGTAGCCACCTTCGCCGTGCGATTTAATCAGGGGCACGAAAACCTCGACGCCGTAGACTACGCCCATTAGGTTGATGTCTACGATCCAGCGCCAGTCTTCGAGCGGGATGCTGCCAGGTTTTCCGGCGAGGCTAACGCCGGCGTTATTAATAACGATATGAACCTTGCCGAACCGTTCGACAGTAAAGTCGGCGGCACTTTTGACCGACTCAGCCTTCGCCACATCGCAGACTATTGTCTCGACATCGAACCCGTTCTCCGCAAGCAATGCCTTTGCTGTGTTTAATCGCTGTTCATCGATATCTGCTAGAACCACCTTTGCGCCGTGTCCTGCAAAAACTTTGCCTAGAGAAAGCCCAATGCCATGGCCGCCGCCGGTAATAAATACAACTTTATTCTGAATTGTGTTCATGCTTGTGCCTTTGTTTGGTTTGCTCCCGTTTTCAGTCTAGCGTTTTGCGCTAAGAGAGTGGGGGAAATGCCGATTATTTATTTGTTCTATTGCTTTTACGAGTTCGTCTTGGCATTGGTTCTTTTGCTCTCTCGCCATAGACCGGCTTTACCTTCTATACTGCCACCATAATCTGCGAGGAAACACATGACAATTAAACTCTATCACTGCAAACGCTCACGCTCGCTAAGGCCACTTTGGACGCTAGAAGAGATGGGGTTGGACTACGAGCTAATCACTATGGAGTTTCCGCCGAGACTCACCTACGAAGGTTATCTGGCGATCAATAACCTGGGTACGGTACCAACGCTTGTCGAAGGCGATGTGACGCTCACTGAGTCGACCGCTATGGCACTTTACCTAGCAGAAAAACACGGGCCGACGAATTTGACGCTTGGCCCATCGGATCCCGATTATGGCTTGTTCTTAAATTGGCTGCATCGAAGCGATGCGACGCTCACATTCCCGCTAACGCTGGTGCTGCGATATACCCAGCACGAACCCGAGGAGCGCAAAAATCCGCAGGTAGTCGAAGACTATACTAAGTGGTTTTTCTCGCGGCTTCGTTCGGTTGAAACTGCACTCGAAGACCGTGAATACCTTTGCGCGGATCGGTTTACGCTTGCAGATATAAGCATCGGTTTCTCGCTCGTGTTTGCTGAGTCGCTCGGATTGGCAGACAATTTCAAGACCAATACTGCGCGTTATCTAGCGATGTTAAAAAAGCGGCCGGCATTCCAGCGCGCATACAATTTATAGCTCAGGTTAAAGCAATAAAAACTGACCAGAAAACTAAATAGGGAGAATAAAAATGGGGATCACTATAACCCCGTCTGGCCAAGCATGTGGCGCATCGATAACAGGAGTGGATCTATCTCAACCGCTTGCAGACGAGCAGATAGCCGAAATACGCGCGGCATGGCTCGAGCATAAAGTGCTGAGTTTTCCTCATCAGTCTATGACAGACGATGACCTCGAGCGTTTCACTCTTTCATTCGGCGCATTTGGAGACGATCCCTTTATCGCACCAATTGAGGGTCGGAAAAATATCATTGCTGTGGAACGGAGGGCGGACGAGAAGGCGCCGCTATTCGCAGAAAACTGGCACACCGACTGGAGCTTTCAAAAAGCACCGCCGGCTGGAACATGTCTTTACGGAATAAAAATACCTACGAAAGGGGGCGATACATTATTTGCGAATCAGCAAAAGGCATGGGATGACATGCCGGCATATCAGCAGGAGAAATACCGTGATCTTGTCGCAATACATTCTGCTAAGTCTGCGTATTCTCCAGAGGGCATGTACGGGAAAGAAGATCAGACGAGTGATCGCAGCATGAATATCCGGCCCTCTGAGGATGCACGCAAACTGCAAACACATCCGCTTGTGCACAAACATCCCGAAACAGGCGTCGAAGGCTTTTACAGTTGCCTCGGTTATATAGTTGGTCTGGTCGACAAAACAGAAGAGGAGGCTTTCACGCTTCTCAAAGAGCTAAGCGACTGGCAGGGCAAAGAAGAGTTTGTTTATACCCACAAATGGCAGCCACAGATGCTAGTTATGTGGGACAACCGCGCGTTGTTGCATAGAGCAACGGGGGGTCATGAGGGAGAGGACAGGCTGCTGCATCGCACCACCATTGCCGCGTACTAGTGCGAAAGCCGCGCTGCCTTCTATAACTCTTGAAGGCAGCACGTTTTCTCGTTTACTTTTGTGGACAGACTAAAAACTTCTTGCCTGTGGATTTTGAGTTGTAATGCGCAACGATGTCAGCGTCTAACGCCTCTGCGAGGGAGATCTCGTTAGTGTAGTGGCTGGCGAATGTTGTTTTCATCTCAGTCGCAACGCGTGTGCGTAAACGAGTCGCCACTTCTTGGCCGACACGCGCTAGGAAGTTAGGTAACAACCAGCCGCCAACTCCCCAAGCCATGCCATAGCCACGATTGAGTGTTGTGGGTGACGTATCGAGCCCACCATACAAATACACCTGCTTGTGCTTAACCGAGCCATAGATGCTGTATGCGCCTGGTGTGCGCGCCGCAGCAGCCTCCATGGCCGAGAGGATTGTTGAGGCTAATGTGCCGCCGCCAGTTGCGTCAAAGGCGAGTGTCGCGCCTGTTGCGTGAATGGCGTCGGTGAGGTCGGCCATAAAGGTGTCTTTGCTGCTGTTAACAACGTATTTTGCGCCCATCTCACGAAGCAAGGTTTCTTGCTCGTCTTTACGCACAATGTTGACGAGATCGACGCCGCCGTCGAGACAAATGCGGTTAAGCATCTGGCCGAGATTCGACGCCGCTGCCGTGTGCACAAGCGCAGTATGACCCTCGAGGTTCATCGTCTCGATCATGCATAATGCAGTCAGGGGGTTAACGAAACTCGACGCGCCGTCTTTCGCGATATGACCCTCGAGAAGCGGCAAGCAAACAGAGGCATCCACACAGCGATACTGGCCATACATGCCGCCGCCCATCGCAGCGACTACTTTACCGTCGAGACTCTTTGCGAGCTCACTAGTACCGGTCGCGACAACTGTGCCGGCGCCTTCGTTACCCACGGCAAGCGATTGCCCGATTCTTGCCTTCATCACCGCCATGCCTTGTTCGGAAACCGGCGCGCTTAATACTGTGTCTGCACCGCTGCCCGACGAGGACGCGCTTGCCATCGACGCCCAACCAAACATAACACCATGGTCAGAAGGATTGATTGGCGTAGCCTCAATGCGAATAAGCACTTCGTTCTCGCCTGGAATAGGCATTGGCTGCTCTTTGAGTTCGAGGCGAAGTTCGCCCTCGGCTGTGAGCGTTGAAAACATCTGAAGGTAGGTCGAATCCGATGACATAGCGCGCCTCTTTGCTGATTTAATTAAGGCAAAGATTAGAACACACTTTGTCGCGGAATATCAGCTAAAGGGGTGACACTTATCCTGTCACTATTTTTCTCGTGGACGTTATCGACTTACTGAGGATTACTGCGGCAGCTGATACTGCTCACTATACCCATCTGGGGAATAACGAATAGCGCTCGGAAAACGAAGCGCGTCTATAATCGAATGCCCAACAAAAATGGCTTCTTCATCTTTGCGCCGACTGCCATACGCGCGCATAAAAGCGCCTTCCTCGGCTCTGCTTGGAATTCCACCGTTAAGGGCAAGTTGAATTATCTGGGCAACTTCATTGGGCTTTTCTCGCTGTGGATAGTGCCCGGCAGTAGGGAGTAACCAATAGGTGCTTTCAGCATCTCTGTCATTCAGATAAGTGGCCCATACGTGATTAGAAATCCGTACAGGATTAATGTCATCGAGCAGTCCCCAGAGGTAAGCGACAGGGATATCGCTTCGCGACAAGTTGTTGAGCCAGCGTAATTCGTTTTCTGCGCGCTCTAATAGATATCGGGCTACATGGATAAGCGCGCTGTCGCCATCGTTAAATTTAAAAATATCTGCGTAGGCGAGTGCCTCCGGATTCCCTTGGGCCATTCTAGGCACTGATTTCCGCGCTTGAATGAGTGCATTTCCACGGACGGGGTCGAGCAAGGCGGTTTGCATGGGCATTAGGTTGGCAAGTGGTAAGAACATGCCGCTGTTAGATAAAAAGTGGTAATTAATTCTGTATTCCGTGGGCTGTGTATCGAGATAGCGGCCAAGAAAAGCAAGGCCAATACTGACACCTCTGTCATGTGTATAAAGTGCGAAATCATCGAATTTGATTATTTCTCTTACGAAATAATCCAGAATTTCGGCATTCTCTTCCAGCATATAACTAAAATTAGGCACGGGTTTATCCGAGAAACCTGAGCCGGGAAAGTCTAGAACAGCGATGTGAAAATCGTTTTCCAACAGTGGAACTAATTTGTAGAAGTCGAAGCTCGAATTAGGAAAACCATGGACCATGACTAATTGCGGTTTGTCTTTACTGCCAAAGGTACGATAGAAGACATTAACTTTAGCCTGCTGGTTATTCTTTGTCGTTGAAGTCCACTCGAAATAGTCACCGCCCTCGAACCAGGATTCTGCTAGGTCTGAGTGAAATACAAAATCAGACTCTTCAGCCAAAGAAAAAAAGGAGAGAGACGAAAAAGCGGCAATAAAAAAAGTTAAAACGAGCTTCGCTTTCATAGCGTACAGCACCTTAGTTAATAGACTAATTAATAGATCGGTTAATAGATCGGTTTATAGATCGGTTAATAGATTGGTTTATTGATCGATAGTGCTTTTTGCTTTGCTCAGTGTTTCCGCCGCACGGGCCGAAAGCCCGCTGTCGGTCCCGACTGTCACCATTGTAAAGCCCTCGGTGAGGCGTTGCTCGACGCTGTCGGGCGAGGTTGTAATCGCGCAGGCGACATCATGAGTAAGGCAGGCGGTTAAAACGGTTTGAATAGCAGCTTCGACTTCGGGCGCGCTCGCGCTCGCATAGCCCATTGCGCCGCTAAGATCGGCAGGGCCAATAAATATCGCGCCAACACCCGGTACCGACAAAATAGCGTCGATGTTTTCGACACCTTCGGGCGTTTCTATCTGAATGATAGCGAGGAGTTCGCCCGCGTCATCTAACGGCCATACATCGGCTTTCTGATGATAATCAGAGGCTCCCCAATACCAGCTTGCATTGGCAGGATTGCGGCCGCGCAGTCCGCGCGGTTCGAAGTCTTCGGCATTGGTTAATTGTGGATAGCGCATAGCCTTAATTGCAATTTCTGCTTGTTCGCGGTTATCCACCGACGGGAACATCACACCAAAGACGCCGACGTCGAGAACTTGTTTAACCTGCGTAATGACTTCGGTGCCCCCCGTGGCAGGTATTCGAACAATGGGAGTGACGCTTGGCTGCAGGTTGCCTTTGTCGAGTATTGTCCGCTTGTCGGTCATGCCTAACAAAAACTCTCGCAGGCGTTCGACATCGAATGGCGCATGCTCCATGTCGATAATGACAAAGTCTAGATCGGAGCTCGCCAAAGAGCGCGCATTGTTTAGCGAGTAATCGAAGGCTAGCAGCCCCAACGCTACGCTGCCGCTATCGAGTAATTCTATTGATTTATTCAGCCTTACGGTCTTCTCGACTTGTGCCATTCCTGGAATCGTGCCGAGAATGAACGCCACCAAGATTAGACCGCGAAGTACTCTGGCGGTGTGCAAACGCATTGGATTTCCTTACTATTTTTAAGCTTCTCTCGATTAAACCTTATTCGCGCTACCGGGGTCTACTGCGAAAGTCACGCTTGCGTAGTGACCCTGTTTTGACCTAAATTTGAACTAGTCGAATAAAAACAGAGGCAGGGAGATAACGATGCACATACGTTTGAGAAAAAACCTGGCGGCAATTCCGAATGCCACGACAATAGCTGCATCGAAAGTGGCTTCGAAAGCCGCATTGATAATGGCCTCCTCGTTGTTCGCCTCAGCCATTCACGCGCAAAGCGCAGCGCCTACTTTTTACGCCGATGCGCTGCCACTTTTTGAAAAAAACTGTGCTGCATGTCATAAGCCAGACGGCCCTAGAGTCGGCGGAATAACCGCGCCGATGTCGTTGCTCGATTACAATCAGGCTCGGGCATGGGCGCCCATGATTCGCAATGCGCTTGTCACCGGCTACATGCCGCCATGGGGGGCGCACGAGCGGCATCGTGGTGAGTTTAAAGACGAGCGGTATATTGATGACGCAGAGAAGGCGACGCTTATTGCGTGGATCGATGGAGGCGTTTTAGAGGGAAATCCAAACGCCAAAAAACAAGGAATCGCAGCTGGCGGCGGCGCAGAGATGCCGGAGTCTGGCTGGTGGATCGGCGACCCCGACTTAGTTGTTCAATTTGAGAAGCCAGTAAGAGTTGCAGACAATATTGAAGACTGGCAGCCAACAATACAGATGCCGGTACCTGAAGGCGGGCATACCGAGCCCAAATGGATCGCAAAAGCTGAGCTAAATCCGGGTGGGCCTTGGGTGCATCACATCGTGTCTAGCCACATGGGGGTCGGCGTACCGGGCCGCGGCCCGTTTACCTATCCCGAGGGTTGGGGCGTATTGATGCCCGAAGATCCCTTCATTACGGTCAATATGCATTACCACAAAGACCCGGGCGAAGGCACGGCCGTTACCGATATGACCAAAGCGGGCTTCGTTTTTTATGAAGATGGCGCGGTGATCGATCACGTCGTTGAAACGAATCTATTGCCTCATAAAGGATGGACGATCCCCGCAGGCGATCCTAATTTCGAAGTGAATAATACCTTCGCCATTGACGAAGACATTTACCTACTCTCGATGGGGCCGCATATGCACTATCGCGGCAAGGCAATGCGCTACGAAGTCGAATACCCGGATGGAGAGCGCGAGACGCTGCTATGGGTGCCCGACTATGATTTCAACTGGCAGTTTCTGTACGAATACAAAGAGCCTAAGTTTTTGCCCGCCGGCTCTGTAATGCATTTGTCGTGGTGGTTCGATAATTCAAGCGACAATAGGTTTAACCCAGATCCGACGATGGACGTTGTCTATGGTCCAGAGACCACCGATGAAATGGCTAATGCGCGTATCTATTACGCGCCAACAACCAAGCGCGGCATCGTAGTGGGCGAGGACCTTCCTCAAGATGTGCTCGAAACAGCAAGAAAAGCAGAGCAGCAGCGTCGTGAGAACTCTGAGTTACTTGTGCTCGGCGAAGATGACACGGGCTGGTTGCTGGAAGAATAAGCCGACTCGATTGCCTAAACGGTGCGTATGCTCAAGTCACTGGCAACTGCCGGTTGACGACGCCGTTTAGGCAGCCTATACTCTCGCTCCTTATCTAGCTATGTCCGTCTTCGGACTAGCCGCCAGTATAGATTACCCATTTTGATGCGGGGTGGAGCAGTCTGGCAGCTCGTCGGGCTCATAACCCGAAGGT
>TARA_B110000503_G_scaffold143767_1_pt1 | contig 29800 bp, 27 predicted proteins | sample TARA_B110000503 | Tara Oceans TARA_B110000503 (sample SAMEA4397472) | marine metagenome | biome: Polar Biome; feature: [SRF] surface water layer (ENVO:00010504); material: water (ENVO:00002006), including particulate matter (ENVO:01000060) such as... | depth 5 m | reverse complement strand
TGCCTCCGGTAGCTGGTAAGGTCTCTTTAGGTAAATAGGGTCGTTATATGCATTGAGTCAAAGCCCTTCAAATAGAAAAAATTAGGAGGTAATAATCACAGCAATAGATCGCAATTACAATCTACTCTACCGTAACTGACTTTGCCAAATTCCTCGGCTGATCCACATTGCATCGCCTAATGACCGCAACATGATAGGCGAGCAGCTGCAGCGGGATCACCGAAAGCAGCGGCATCATCAATTCATGCGTATCGGGAACTTCAATGGTAAAATCTACCATATTGGGTATTAAAGAATCTCCCTGAGTGACTACCGCAATGACAATGCCCTTTCTCGCCTTTATCTCTTGTATATTAGAAACAATCTTATCATAGGACTTGTCTCTTGTTGCGATGATGATTACTGGCATATTCTTATCAACCAATGCAATTGGGCCGTGCTTCATCTCCGCGGCAGGATAGCCTTCTGCGTGGATATAAGAGATTTCTTTTAACTTAAGCGCTCCTTCCAAGGCTACCGGAAAATTAAAACCTCTACCCAAATACAAACAGTTATGGACATTTTCAAACCGTTTAGAAATCGCCTGAATTTCTTCATTTTTCTTAAGGATGATCTTAATTTTGTCAGGAATAGCGACCAATTCATCCAGTAAATCGTGATAGGCAGTTTCGGTAATCGTTCCTTTGCGAATGGCCATTCGTAATCCGATCATTATCAATACGGTCAATTGTCCCGTGAATGCCTTTGTAGATGCTACGCCTATTTCTGGTCCTGCGTGCAAATAGGCTCCTTCATGAGTTGCTCGTGAGATGGAAGACCCCACTGCATTGACGATGCCCAAAATGATAGCTCCCTTTGATTTTGCCAGTTCTATTGCTGCCAACGTATCTGCGGTTTCGCCAGACTGAGAAATGGCCAAAACAATATCTCCTTTATTAATAACTGGATTCCGATAGCGGAATTCAGAGGCATATTCTACTTCAACAGGAATTCTACATAAGTCCTCAATAATGTATTCAGCCACAAGTCCGGCATGCCAGGAAGTTCCACAAGCGATGATGATGATTCTTTTGGCGTCTACTAGCTGTTGCGCATATTTATGAATGCCCCCTAGCACCAATTTATGTTCCGCAGCTACTAATCTGCCCCGCATGCAATCGGCTATTGAGCTTGGTTGTTCGAAAATTTCTTTGAGCATAAAATAGTCATAGCCTCCCTTTTCAATAGCCTCAAGCTCAAGATCCAATCGCTGAATATAAGGCGACTGAGGTACATCATCCAGATTCTTTATTTCATAACCCTCTCTAGTGATAACAGCAATTTCTTCGTCATTTAAATAAATCACTTGATCAGTAAACTCTATAATAGGGGTTGCGTCAGAGGCAATGAAAAACTCCCCTTGACCCAATCCTATGACCAATGGGCTTCCTTTACGTGCAGCAATTAATCGATCTGGTTCATCCTCCGACAAGACAACAATGGCATAGGCACCTACAATCTTGGTTAGCGCCACTCGCACGGCATCACCAATCTGTAATTTGCTGTTTTTTTGAATGTCTTCAATCAAGCAAACGACCACTTCGGTGTCTGTATCACTTTTAAAGACATATCCTCGAATTTCCAAATCTGTCTTTATTGCTTGATAGTTTTCAATGATTCCATTATGGATGATTGAAATTTTGCCGTTTTCCGAAACATGAGGATGCGCATTTCGATCACTAGGCTCTCCATGAGTCGCCCAGCGCGTATGGCCAATACCGATGGTCCCATTCAATTTTGTGACACCAATAGCATCCACTAAATCTTGGACTTTACCTTGTTTCTTATTGACGATTAATCCGACTTCAATAGTAGCGATACCCGCACTATCATAGCCTCTATACTCGAGTCGCTGTAATCCTGCAATCAAAACCGATGAGGCTCTTCTTGCGCCAATATAGCCCACAATTCCACACATAAATCAGTTCACTTTCGTGTAATACATTTTGAATTTAATGCTTCCCTGTTTAATTAGAGATTCATTTAATGTTACGCGGTCGTCAGCGATCATAACCAATTTTTCCATATCAAAAACACCAGTTGATATACTTTTGATATACTTATCTTGCATCGCTAACGTGATTTTTGCCGAATAGGTTGACTCTTCAATGGTCGATATGACAGGTACAATATTTGACGGCGATATAAAAGTAGCATCTGTTACAAGAAAATCATTGGCCGCTTGATCAAAAATTTGATAGAGTTGAACAAGCCCCGCTGTCACAAGGGGAATTGAGGCAAATGCGTTTCCCGAAATCCCCCCCTCTTCTCTAAAATTATAAAAATTGATACCCTCGACTGGATCTTCAGTAGTGCCCAGCACTTCCGCTTCTAGTTCCACTCCGTTTATCATAATATCTGGTTGGCTTTCAAAAAAATCACTTACTTCAGAAAAATCAAGAACTGTAAAAATGCCTTGTGCCGGATTGATCACTGTATATTCATTATCGATATTAAAAGTATCCAAATCGGTATAACTTGAAATATCGGAAGTAGATCGATCTCTTTCTAAATGAGTAAAATTAACCCCATTATATACAAATCTTGTAACGTATGTAGAATCTCTTGAGTCCTTAGTATAGAGGACGACATTGCTTTGAATAGCGCTCAAATCAAACGATAATAACGATTCATTGTCTTCTCCGGAAATTAGGGCGTAATAAGGTTTATAGGCCGCCAGATTGACGGCACTTAACCCTGCAATTTGGTCGTATAGATACTTTCCAAAAGTATTGGCAGTAAATGAGACTAGAGTGTCTTTTATCCCCACGGTGAGATCAATATTTTGATAGGACCTTAGTGATAAAATCTCCCTATCAGCCAAGTACACTGCCTCGCTGAAGAGCGAATCTCTCATATTAGATATGTCCATCTCAAATTGTGATGAGGACTTATCAGCTAATTGATCATTAACAAACAAATTAAACACCAAAGATTCAAATATCAATGTGTCAGCAACTACTGCTCCAGAATCATAGCGCATTTCAACATACGACTTCGCCGAAATTTTCCCCCAACTATCATCTAAATAATTCCCCACTAAAACAGTGCGTACATCATCGGTCCGCAGACTATCGATCAATATATTAGTTGCGTGTAGATCGAATTCGATGAAGGTAGTATTAGTGACGTCATCAATGTTTACAAAAAGATTATCTTGGCTTTCTTGACAACCGAAAAAAACGCACAAAATAAATACTTTTAATGCCGTTTTATTCTTCTCCAACAAGTTCATTGTATAAGTTAAAATAGGATTCCTCAAAATTTTCGTCTTGTTTGATGCTCTTAATATCATTGTTTTTTGACAATTCTTCGATCAATTGTTTGTAATCTGAAGATGTCCCAACATCGGCATTGGTGGTGGCATCCGCATATTGTATGCCCGTTTTTATAAAACCCTCATAATCTGCCGTCTTAAGGGAATCCAGCATACCATCTTCTATGTCTAACATTTTGACTTTAGCTAAAAGGTCTTGTCCAAACACATGATCAAATTTAGAATCGTGCACGGTAAAGACAGTTTTTGTATCTTTAAAAATCGGGTCATTTTTGTACGTCGTTTTGACATATAAAGGGATGAGACCGGCAATCCAATCGTTACAATGAATAATGTCTGGCGCCCAACCTAACTTTTTTACCGTCTCTAAAACGCCTTTACAGAAAAATATTGCACGCTCATCATTATCTTCATGAAAATTATCTTCCTTGTCATAAAATACCGTCTTACGTTGAAAGTAATCTTCGTTATCGATAAAGTAAACCTGCAATTTAGCATTTGGTATTGAGGCTACTTTGATGATAAGTGGTTTTTCTTCATCTCCTATGGAAATATTAATCCCCGATAACCTTACTACCTCGTGTAATCTGTTTTTACGCTCATTTATCAAGCCAAATCTAGGTACCAAGATCCTTATTTCCATCCCTTTTTCCAGCATCGCTTGTGGCAAACTCCTCACAAAATCAGCGACATCAGAAGTTTTGAGAAAAGGGTGAATTTCACTAGCCACATACAAGATCTTAAAATTTGACATATAAAAATTATTTAGTGGGGTTTCCCTAAAAAGAGGGTAAAATTACGATATTTTTGCGTCATTGTCAATTATTTAGCAAAACTAAATGCGAACTACATTTAATCAGTAATGCTGATCATAAGCGATTCTTTTGATTTAAAAAAAGAACTTAAAAAAATCTCTCATCGTGATTTAAGGATTGCACTGATCCCAACTATGGGCGCGCTCCATGAGGGGCATATGCAATTAATTCGTAAAGCCAAGCAACATGCTCAATACGTGGTGGTGAGTCTTTTTGTGAATCCTTTACAGTTTAATAAAGAAGAGGATTTCATAAATTATCCTTCCGATCTAGCTGGCGATTTGCAGAAATTATCCACCGCTGAAACCGACCTTGTATTCAATCCTACGGCACAACTACTTTTTCCTAATCAACCTGCAATCAAATTTAATTTGGGGACTATTGCTAAAAACTTAGAAGGTGCCCACAGGCCTGGACACTTTGAGGGTGTCGCACTGGTGGTAACTAAACTATTTAATCTGGTTAATCCGCATGTCACTTTTTTTGGATTAAAGGACCTGCAACAGTTCATGGTAGTTAAAGCAATTATCAAGGAGCTTTCCTTTGACATCAATCTTCATGGCATTCCTACAGTGCGTGAGCAAAGTGGGCTCGCCATGTCATCTCGCAATTTACGTCTTTCAGTTCAGGGGAAGCACCTAGCAGCTATCATTTACCAAGGATTATCTGACATGAGCTCGGTTGATTTGATGAAGGCAACACCTCCCATACTAAAGGCGGACCTGATGTCCTTTTATTCACGATTTAAGGGGTTGACCATCGAATATTGTGAAATTATAGATATTGAAACTTTCAATATTTTAACATCCTTTGAGGAGCACAAAAATATTGCTATTTGTGTAGCCGCCTACGTAGAAGGCATTAGATTGATTGATAATATATATTTGCGCCAAGAAGTTGACAAAAAATGATTATTGAATTATTAAAATCAAAAATTCATAGGGTTAAAGTCACCCAGTCGGAGTTACACTATGTAGGGTCGATTACCATTGATGAAGCATTAATGGATGCCGCGGACTTGGTCGAAAATGAAAAAGTTCATGTGGTGAATGTGAATAATGGTGAACGGTTGGAAACTTATGTAATCAAAGGTCTCCGAAATAGTGGTCAGATTGCACTAAATGGCCCCGCCGCACGAAAGGCACAGGTTGGTGATATTTTGATTATTATTTCTTATTGCTCCTTAGAGAAAGAAAAAGCCAACTCTCACAAACCTATCCTTATATTTCCTAATGAGCAAAATAGCCTGTAATGAAGAAGGATTTAATCTCAATTATGAGATTTCTCATTCCGCTATTTATCGGAGTTGTGCTGCTGTATTATGCATTCAGGAATATTGCCTTTGAAGATTTTTTGTACAAACTCACGCAAACTAAATATGCTTGGGTCTTGGCCTCTATGGTCTTGTCGCTACTTGCCTACGTCGCTCGTGCTTACCGTTGGAAAATCTTATTATCTGCAGCAGATCAGCAAGTCAGTACTTTTCGCCTGACGTTGGCGGTTTTTATTGGCTATTTGGCAAATCTTGCCTTTCCTCGATTAGGAGAAATTACCCGTTGTGCCGTGTTAAAAAAAACCAATGGCATCCCGATTGGCCTTACTTTAGGAACCGTGGTGACTGAGCGTATTATTGACGCGTTAGTGCTGCTGTTTTGCATCCTGTTTGCTTTTATTCTGGAATTTGACTTGATTATCAATTATTTTACCAATGTTTTCAAAACCTACGACATTAATCTATTGGGCCTGCTCTACTTGGCACTCGGTCTTATAACAATTGGAACAGTCACGTTGCTATATGTTTATAAAACTGAAAGTGCCTTTACTTTACGATTAAGACTTTTGTTTAGTGAAATTCTCAAAGGGATACTTACTGTGAAAGCAACTAAAAAAAGAATGCATTTCATGCTTTCAACATTGGTTCTTTGGGTTACTTTTTTTGCAATGTCTTATATGATTCTTTTCGCCTTAGAAGAATCTTCCGAGCTCTCATTGGTCGCTGGATTCATGCTTTTAGTGACAGGGGGCGTCGCGTTGGCTTTACCGGTACAAGGGGGTATAGGTACTTATCACGCCATGGTCTCCATGATGCTCATGTTGTACGGTATTGATCAAACCACCGGCCTATTTCTAGCCACCTTAATGCATACGTCACAAATTTTTGCCATTGCTATTTTTGGAGGCACCTCATTATTAATAACTTTATCTATTCAAAAAAATGCTAGCGTCCACTCAAAATAAGATCATCCCATTGGAGACTGCTCAGGTCATTATTGAGGCGTGGAAAAAAGATCAACAAAAGATCGTTTTCACAAATGGCTGTTTTGATATCTTGCACTTAGGGCATATCGATTATTTAGAAAAGGCAAAAGCAAAAGGTGATAAACTCGTTTTAGGATTAAATTCTGATCACTCTGTTCAGCGGCTTAAAGGGGACTCAAGGCCAATAAATAAAATAAAGGCAAGATCTAGAATGATGGCTGCCCTGGCATTTGTGGATCTAGTCATTATCTTTGAGGAGGATACACCCCTAACCCTCATCGAACATTTAATGCCTGATGTTTTGGTCAAAGGTGGAGATTATGAAATAGGAAACATTGTAGGTGCCAATATCGTATTAGCAAAGGGTGGCACGGTTGAAACCATTACGTTCACTGAGGGCTACTCTACAACTAAATTAATTAACGAATTAAAAAAATAGAATATGCTTTTTATAATAATCATCGGCTTTATGATCGCCAGTTTGGTGGTAAGTAATAAGTTAAAAAATAAATTTAAAAAATATAGTCAAATTCCTCTATCCAGCAATCTTTCTGGAAATGAAATTGCACAACTTATGCTTAGAGACCATGGGATTTACGACGTTCAGGTCATGTCTGTAGCAGGTCAACTTACCGATCATTACAATCCTGCTAACAAAACAGTAAATTTGAGTCCTGACGTATTTAATGGCCGCTCGGCTGCTGCCGCAGCTGTATCGGCCCATGAGTGCGGGCACGCCGTTCAACACGCCACTGCATACCGCTATTTAGAATTCAGATCTGCAATGGTTCCTATACAAAGTTTAAGTGCCAGAATCATCAATTTCATGTTCATTGCTATGTTCTTTGGCAGTATGTTCATGAATAATTTCCTGCCAATGTCATCAAGTATCTTGATTATTATAGGCTGTTATGCGATTTTTACCTTATTTGCCTTTCTGACACTCCCTGTTGAATATGATGCCAGCAAACGTGCATTAGCTTGGATTGATGAACGAAATATTGTTACCAAAAGCGAACACGCCATGGCAAAAGATGCTTTGGATACCGCGGCTCAAACGTATTTAATAGCGGCTCTGAGCTCCTTAGCCACCCTGCTCTATTGGGTAATGGTATCCATGGGAGGAAGCCGAGATTAACTTTTCAAAAAAATGTTCATTTAGTAAAATTTGAAGCTTTTTTAATAGCTATTTGCGCTGCATGCATAATAAATAATGACATAAATTATATAAATCATGAGTTATTTTGAATTAAGTGAAGAACATTATTCTGTACAGGTAGCCGCACGAGAATTTGCCCAAAAAGAATTATTACCTGGTGTCATAGAACGAGACAATTCACAGAATTTTCCCACTGAACAAATTAAAAAGCTCGGTTCCTTGGGATTTTTAGGGATGATGGTGTCTCCAAGATATGGTGGTAGCGGACTTGATACAATCTCTTATGTCTTAGCTATGGAGGAAATCTCTAAAATAGAGGCGGCCGTTGGTGTGGTCATGTCAGTTAATAATTCATTGGTTTGTTGGGGATTAGAACAATTTGGAGATGAGGCGCAGAAAGAAAAGTATTTAATCCCCCTCGCCCAAGGGACATGTATTGGTGCCTTTTGCTTATCTGAACCTGAAGCAGGATCAGATGCCACCGCTCAAAAAACCACTGCAATAGATTGTGGAGATTACTACCTACTCAATGGCACCAAAAATTGGATTTCCAATGGTCATTCGGCCACTTATTACTTGGTAATGGCCCAAAGCGACTCCTCAAAAGGACATAAAGGCATTAATGCCTTTATTGTTGAAAAAAATATGCCCGGCTTTGTCATTGGTAAAAAAGAAGACAAAATGGGAATAAGAAGTTCTGACACTCATTCCTTGATGTTTCAAGATGTCAAAGTGCCAAAATCAAATCGGATTGGTGCCGAAGGATTTGGATTCACTTTTGCCATGCAAACACTAAACGGCGGCCGCTTGGGTATTGCTGCTCAGGCGCTAGGTATTGCATCCGGAGCACTCGAATATTCCTTAAATTATGCCAAAGAAAGGAAAGCCTTTGGGAAAACACTGCAGGAGCATCAAAGCATACAATTCAAATTAGCTGAAATGGCCACCAAAATTGAAGCCGCCCGCCTGCTAACCTTAAAAGCGGCACAGCTCAAAGACACCCGCAAAGACTACACCCAAGCCTCGGCAATGGCCAAGCTATTTGCCTCTGAGATCGCCATGGAAGTAACCATTGAAGCGGTACAAATTCATGGCGGTTATGGCTACGTCAAAGATTACCATGTGGAGCGTATGATGCGTGATGCCAAAATCACTCAAATATATGAGGGCACCTCTGAAATTCAAAAAATGATCATTGCTAGACAGTTATTGAAATAACATAAGCATATCATTAAACAGTTTTATACAATTTTAATATATATTGAGACTTCATATTGAAATAAGTATTTTTAAATTGATGTCAGCTAATTAATAAAGACTGATGTAGCCTGACAATTTTAACTAGTTTAATAGATTCACTTAACATACAATTCGTCAAAGTGGAACCTATTAATGTCTTAAAATCAGTGCGAATTATCGATTATCATAACACAGGAAACACGCTCCTGTTGGTTAATAACGGAGTATCTGGTTTTGGAGAAATGAACAATATCGCTCATGAAAATCAAATATTGTTTATTCCAGCCCGAAAGTTGATTCCCATTACTTAGGGACCCAATGAAGTCATAACCCTTAATCAAAAAACGTTTATCAATGAGAAATCAAAACATCTAACAAATACCCAACATAAAGAGGTGATAAGCTCCAATCGCTACCTCTATTTAGCATTTAAAGCCAAAGTATTTGACCTAATTGATTTTTTTTCATCCAGCGACCTTCCACCCTTTGTGATGCCTGACAATCCTAAAATCAAACTGATCTTAGGAGAAATTTATGATACGTCTGCGCGTACTCCGCTAGGTTGTGCTCGCCTGATACAATTACTCATGGGGCAATTGGTGATCGAGATGATTCGCCATGATTTATTTCTAAAAGATCTTGAAACCAAAGCGGCCTATTTAAAAGATGCAAAACTCATTAGTATTTTTAAGTATATCAAAGAAAATTTAGGATCAGATTTATAGTATAAGCATCTAGCCAATGTGGCAAATGTTTCAGAAGAATATGTCAGGCAATATTTTAAATCAATGACTGGGATCAATCCTCAAGCTTACATTGAATACCAACGTATGGAAAAAGCAGTAAGACTACTGCAATCTCAAATAAGTCCATTAGCGAAATAGGCAAACTTGTTGGCTATAAGGACAACGCTTATTTTTGCAGCCGATTAACATAACGTTTCATATTTCTGCCGGCAAGATGAGGAAAAGAGCATCTTAAGTTGTGGTTCGTTTTTCTTCCTTATCTGCTGGAGTAGCTATAGATGATTTCATAAAGGCAGCAATTATCTGCTCAGCAAAAAAAGCTAAAATTGGCTTAAACCAACTCGATCTCTGCGGCTCCTTCTCTTCAGCATTATCCGTTATTTTACTGACTTTCTTTTTGGAGTCAAAATAATAATAACCGCCTATCAAAACAGTTATCGCTATTCCAAATCCCAATAGTGATGCATAGATGACTTTTTCCGTCTTTTTTGATTCCTTATCAATTTCTTTTCTCAGCTCAATTTCTTTTGTTAAAAGTGCTTCCTCCATCTTACTAAGGCTATCGGACTGTTTATGCATCTTCCTTCTTATTCATGTCGACGATAATTTCTTTGAACACCTGATGCATCTTCCCCGACCTAAGCAATATTACAAAAATTAATATAGTCACAAAGAAAAAGCCACTAACCACAAAATAACCTAAATATTGACTCCCTAGATAATGATTCAAAACTTCTGATATTGCCATTGAAAGGAAAAAAAAGAACAATAAAAGAAGAAAAAATATGACCATTAAAGTCATTACGTAGGCAAGAAATTTTGCTAATTTCCCTATAAGCTCAACCTTGATTTGGTCTCCTTTGAGTTTAACAAATTCAATTATCTTGTCAATTAATATGTTCACTAAGAATTTCTTTAATTTTTTTAACCCTTAAATAAATTTCAACCGGAAATCACTTAGTTCAAAATTAATTGAAAAATAATGATTTAACGATGATCTGATAACTCTTTAATTGTCAGCCAACTCATCAATCCCATGCCGACCTTCAACGCCTCTTCGTCTATATCAAAGGTGGCTGTATGTACTCCCGATATTATTCCTTTAGTCTCATTCCTGGTCCCAAGTCGATAAAAGCACGCGTCTATTTGTTGGGAATAAAAAGCAAAATCTTCCGAGGCCATCCATAAATCCAGATTTACTACATTTTCCGCACCTAAATATTCCTCAGCATAAGACCTACTTCTGTCTGAATAAACAGGGTCATTGGACAAATATGGATATCCCTTTTCAATACGTACCTCACAGGATGCCCCCATAGATTCCGCCATCCCCGTCGCCATTTTGGTAATCAACGTAAGTGCCTCTGCTCGCCATTCTTCGTCAAACGTTCTAAAGGTTCCTTCAATTGCCACCTCATCAGGAATGACATTAGTAGCCCCTCTTCCTGAAATATTACCGAAAGAAAGCACCGTCGGTATTTTTGGACTCGCATTGCGACTAACAATTTGTTGAAGCGCGACCAGAATATGACTAGCAATCAGGATCGGATCAATGAATGTCTCAGGCATTGCCCCATGCCCCCCCTTACCTTTAACCGTAAGGTATATTTCATCTGAACTTGCCATATACTTTCCCGACCTGAAGCCTACCTTTCCCACATCTATAAGTGGCATTACATGCTGACCCAAAATAGTTGTGGGCCTAGGGTTCTCGAGAATACCATCTCTAATCATCAACGATGCACCACCAGGGGTTTTCTCCTCTCCTGGTTGAAAAATGAATTTGACGCTTCCGTCAAATTCATTTTTTAACTTCTTGAGTATTTTGGCAACTCCTAATAAACTTGACGTATGTACATCATGTCCGCATGCATGCATAATGCCACTATTTATGGACTTGTAATCAACTTTATTTTGTTCTTGAATAGGTAGTGCATCCATGTCAGCTCTCAAGGCTATATTTTTTCCTTTCCTTCTTCCATCGAGTAAGCAGGTCACACCTGTGCCCGCAATCCGTTGAATATTCTCAAAACCAAAATCTATTAGTTTACCTTCAATAAATTCCGCCGTTCGAAATTCCTGAAAAGAAAGTTCAGGATGTGTGTGTAGGTGTCGTCTAATGGCTTGAATTTCTTCAAAATATTCGTTAGACAACGTCTTTATTTTTTTCTCTAAATCATTCATCAGGTTCAATAATAGGTAGCTTCTCTGGAATAACTATTGATTTAGGAAAAATACTTTTTATGTTATTTAAAGCTCTAGTCGCCGCTAACTTTTCATGAAATTTGCCCAATTTCACTCGATAACTAGGTTGAAGGTAGGTCAAGTTAGGAAGTAACTCGGGATATTGCTCTTGAAAAAAATTTTGGACAACCAATGCTTCATCTCTATTAGTACCAGAATATACTTGAATCGTGAAGCCATCACGCATATTTAGTCCCTTATTCTGAGCAACAATTAGACGACTAATGCTATCAATCTCAAAAGTAATACCCCCCGTTAACGCCACTGAGTCCGTCTTTATTTTAGTAGGAACTATTGGGACATTCGACTGAGCTAACTGCAGTCTATAGACACTTAAATCTTCCTCATAAGCACTCCGTTGAACCATCTTGGATGATGATTTACAGGCTGTCAAAAAACAAAAGAACAAAAAGATCAGTCTATAATAATACATTTATTCAGTTTTAAATCTTGCTCAACCAATTTATACTTCACATCCGTTTTAATCATTCCGTTGGTATACTTCACAGAAATCCTGTCATTTCTGCTTGCCACCTTTTCACTCTTTATAGGTGCTGTTTTCTCAACTTGTCGCTGACTATTTTCCTTGTATGCCAGTGTCGACTGTGTTTCTGCCTTTGATTCCTGATATTCTTTTGTTGTCTTAGCTTGTCTTGCTTCTTTCACTTCATTTTCATTATGGACGGGAATTTCAACCTTCATCAAAAGAGACATGGTATCTTCATTGGCCTTTCCAATAAATAACTTGAACATTTCAAATGCTTCAAATTTATAAATTAAAAGAGGATCCTTTTGCTCATAGACAGCGTTTTGTACAGACTGCTTGAGATCATCCATATCTCTCAAATGCTCCTTCCAAATTTGATCTATGATGGCCACTGTAACCATTTTTTCCATCTCAGTGATTACCATTGAACCATTTGAATTGACCGCTTGCTCAAGGTTAACGCTAACCCCTATTTGTTTTTTACCATCCGTAAATGGAATCAATACATTTTGAACGACCGCCCCTCGATTCTTTAATAGCTGCCTCAATAATGGTGACACCTTCTCCACAATTGATTTATTCTTTGCTAAATAGGCTGAATATGACTGATCATACAATTTTTCTGTTAATGCTGCCTCTGATATCTGCTGCAATTCGGTTTCGGTTAGCTGAAAATCAATCCCAAAATGACTGATCGCTGTCAGCCGAAGCTCTTCTAGACTGCTCGAACTTTTGGCCATAATTGCAGCATCCTCGCAAAGGTCGTATAGCATATTCATGATGTCAAACTGCAAGCGCTCTCCATATAATGCATTCTTTCGACGCTTATAGATGACCTCACGTTGTGAATTCATAACATCATCATACTCCAACAATCTTTTTCTAGTGGCAAAATTATTTTCCTCAACCTTCTTTTGTGCCCTTTCGATAGATTTAGTGATCATACTGTGCTGAATAACCTCTCCTTCTTTTAAGCCCAATCTGTCCATGATTTTTGCCATTCTATCTGAACCAAAAAGACGCATCAAATTATCCTCCAATGAAACAAAAAATTGCGACGACCCAACATCCCCTTGACGCCCTGATCTACCTCGAAGCTGGCGATCTACACGCCTAGATTCATGACGCTCCGTTCCGATTATCGCAAGGCCACCCGCCGCTTTAGATTCTGCTGTCAGTTTTATGTCCGTTCCACGTCCAGCCATATTCGTGGCAATGGTCACAGTACCCGGTTTGCCGGCTTCTGCTACAATATCAGCTTCTCTCGCATGTTGTTTCGCATTAAGCACCTGATGCTTAATGCTTTTTAACTTCAACATCCTACTTAATAATTCTGAAATTTCTACTGATGTAGTTCCAACTAAAACAGGTCTTCCAATACTTGTCAATACTACAATTTCTTCCACCACGGCGTTGAATTTTTCACGCATTGTCTTAAAAACCTTGTCCTCCATATCTTTTCGCACGACAGGCCTATTAGTAGGGCATACCACCACATCGAGCTTGTAAATATCCCAAAATTCTCCTGCCTCAGTTTCCGCCGTTCCCGTCATACCCGCTAATTTGTGGTACATCCTGAAATAATTCTGCAAGGTAACAGTGGCATAGGTTTGCGTAGCATCTTCCACTTTTACATTTTCCTTTGCCTCGATTGCCTGATGTAATCCGTCCGAATAGCGACGACCTTCCATGACGCGGCCAGTTTGCTCATCCACAATTTTTACTTTGGAATCCACTACAATGTATTCAGTGTCATTTTCATAAAGACAATATGCCCTCAGTAACTGATTGACTGAATGAATTCGTTGTGATTTTATATTATAGTCTTGTATGATTTTTTCCTTGGCCTTTAATTTGATACCATCATCTACCGTTAGATCTGCCTCCAATTTATTGATTTCATCCGCAATATCTGGCAATATGAAAAAGTTTGGATCTTCCCCATCACCAGTGATTAAATCAATGCCTTTTTCTGTGAGATTGATAGAATTATGTTTTTCATCAATAGTAAAAAATAAAGGTTCATCTGCCTCTGGCATCATTTTTTGATTGTCCTGCAAATAAAAATTTTCTGTTTTCTGAAGCACCTGACGAATGCCTGATTCACTTAAAAACTTGATTAAGGGTTTATATTTTGGAAGCCCCCTAAACGATCTAAATAAGGGTAATCCGGCTTCTTTTTCTTTATCTTCTTTCATCAACCGCTTGGCTTCGTTTAAATAATCGGAGGTTAACTTCCTTTGTGCATCCACCAACTTCTGAAGCCTCGGTTTAAGTTCATAAAACTCATGCTCATCTCCCTTGGGAATAGGTCCCGAAATAATGAGTGGTGTTCTGGCGTCATCAATTAAAACTGAATCCACCTCATCAACCATAGCAAAATGGGGTTTTCCTTGCACTAATTCATCAATCGACCGGGCCATGTTATCACGTAGATAATCAAAACCAAACTCATTATTGGTTCCGTATATAATGTCCTTTTGATAGGCTTCTCTGCGCTCTTTGGAATTGGGTTGATATTTATCAATACAGTCTACACGTAATCCATGGAATTCGAATAAGGGTGCATTCCATTCTGAATCCCGTTTGGCCAAATAATCATTAACGGTTACGATGTGAACGCCCCTTCCTGCCAAGGCATTAAGATAAGCAGGCAATGTAGCTACCAGTGTCTTACCTTCTCCCGTGGTCATTTCAGAAATCTTACCTTGATGCAATACCACTCCACCCACTAGTTGAACATCATAATGGACCATATTCCATACCACTTCAGTACCAGCTGCCAGCCATTTATTGTGCCAAATAGCCTTTTGGTCAACAATTTCAATATGAGACTTGACTTTTGAAAGTGCTTGATCATAATCAGATGCTGCTACGGTCAACTGGTGATTTTCAGATAGTCTTCGAGCCGTCTCTTTTACCACAGCGAATGCTTGAGGTAGTAGTTCATCCAAAATAATTTCTAACTCATCGTCTCTTTTGGATTCAAGAACATCGATGCTTTTAAAAATCGCTTCCTTTTGATTGATGTCTAATGCAGTATCATCTGTCGCTTCTTGGTGAAGCGTAGCCAACTCTGAATCAATATGTTGCAACCGATCAGCAACGACTGCCTTTAATTCGATTGTTCGATTGCGCAACGCATCATCACTGATGGTAGCCAACTTGGAAAACTCTTGATTAATTAACCCAACATAAGGTAAAAGAACCTTTAAATCTCGATCTGCCTTGGTGCCAAATACTTTCCCAATTCCTCTCGTTATCAAATCAAACATATCCGTGAATATAAATATTAAAAAACTGAGCCCAAAGTTACTGTTTTTCGGTCAGTCAACTATCAGTTTATAGATCAATACTGCCTTCAAAAACTTTAAGGGCTGGTCCAGCTAAATATATTTTATGAAAATTTTCAGAACCCAGTTTTTCAAAAGTGACAGTGAGTAACCCACCCCTGGTCATCACCTGTATCGGACTCTTCAATTCATAGGTAACCGCCGCCACCAAGGCACTCGCCGTAACACCAGTTCCGCAGGAAAGTGTTTCGGCCTCAACTCCTCTCTCATAAGTTCTTACTTTCAACAAATCTGCTTGAACTTCAACGAAATTGACGTTAGTCCCACCTGGGGCAAATTCGCTACTATTCCGGATGGAGCTACCCTTGAGAAATACATCGATGTTATCCACATTCTTCACAAACTCAACATAATGGGGAGAACCGTTATTCATAAAATAATGAGTGCCTCGAACGTCGATCTTATTGACATCCAATAAGCTGAAATAAATCATCCCATTTCGAATAAATGCATCATGTATTCCATCAAAAGTTTGAAAAATAGCACGGTCTTCAATGATGCTCAGATCTTTGGCAAACTGCACCGCACAACGACTCCCATTGCCGCAAAGGCTTTGGCTACCATCGGCATTATAATAAATCATGCTAAAATCGCCTTCTTTAAAATTTTCGAGCAAAATGACGCCATCAGCACCAACGCCAAATTTGCTCTTAGCAATAGCACTGATTAAGCTGATATCATTTTTTGGAAAAAAATCTTGCCTATTATCAATCAGCACAAAATCATTGCCCGTCCCTTGATATTTTGTAAATGGAATTTTCATCTCACCCTAAAATAAAAAAAGTCAACTTAAAAGCTGACTTTTTTAATGTTTTCACAAAAAATAATTTTTTAGATCTTATCTTTAATTCTAGCCGCCTTACCTTTCAAATCTCTCAAATAGTAAAGTTTAGCTCTTCTGACCTTACCCCTTCTCAAAACCTCGATCTTATCAATATTCGGTGTAAGTGAAGGAAATATTCTTTCGACTGCAATACCATTAGAAATTTTTCTAACCGTAAAGGTCTCTCCATTAGAATTTCGATTTCTAATCTGTAACACAACACCTTGAAATTGCTGAATACGCTCTTTATTTCCTTCCTTAATTTTATAGTGAACATTGATGGTGTCCCCAGAATTAAATGAAGTCGTATCTAACTTAGATAGGTTGTTTTGTTCTTCTACAAATTTTATTAAATCGCTCATAATCTTACTCTTTTTCTTGAGTTGTCCCTAAAAAGGAGTGCAAATATAAAAATAAATTACATCAAGTGTTGACGTTAATAGAAATTTAGTAAAAATATTTTCTACACTAACCAAACACCATTTAAGTCAATCCTTTGATAAGCCCAGATCGGACCTTATCAAAGGATAATCAATAAGTTATTTTTTATCGTCTACTTCTTCGTATTCAACATCACTCACATCTGTGTCTTTTTGATCAGATTCGGCATCAGCTCCACTCGCATTTGACCCACCGGCAGCGTCTGCGCTTTGTTGCGCAGCATAAATTTCCTGTGACGCTGCTTCCCATGCCTTATTCAGCACCTCTATACAACTGTCGATCGCAGCAATTTCACGCTTACCATGTGCTTCTTTCAATTTGATTAAGGCCTCCTCAATTGGTTTCTTATTAGCTTCTGATAATTTATCACCATATTCTTCCAACTGCTTGTCTGTTTGAAAAATAAGTGAATCTGCTGCATTTATCTTTTCAACTTTCTCCTTCTCAAGTTTATCAGACTCTGCATTTGCTTGGGCTTCTTGCCTCATTTTTTCAATATCCGCATCACTTAAACCTGAAGATGCCTCTATTCGGATCTTCTGCTCTTTTCCAGTGCCTTTATCTTTGGCAGAAACATTTAAAATTCCATTAGCATCTATGTCAAAGGTTACTTCGATCTGAGGAACACCCCGAGGAGACGGAGGAATACCATCTAGGTGAAATTTTCCAATGGTCCGATTGTCTTTTGCCATTGGCCGCTCCCCTTGCAATACATGAATTTCTACTGAAGGCTGACTGTCCGCTGCCGTTGAAAATACCTCTGACTTTTTACTAGGTATGGTCGTATTAGATTCGATTAATTTCGTCATGACACCACCCATTGTCTCGATACCTAACGAAAGTGGCGTCACATCTAATAACAGCACATCTTTAACTTCTCCCGTCAAGACACCTCCTTGAATTGCTGCGCCAATTGCCACGACTTCATCAGGATTAACCCCTTTGGATGGCTTTTTTCCAAAAAACTTCTCTACTTCCTCCTGAATTTTAGGAATTCTTGTGGATCCTCCAACCAAAATTACCTCATCAATATCACTGGTACTTAAATGTGCATCTGCCAACGCCTTCTTTACAGGCTCCATAGATCGCTTAATTAGACTCTCTGCTAATTGCTCAAACTTTGCGCGTGAAAGCGATCTTACCAAGTGCTTTGGAATGCCATCGACCGGCATTATGTAAGGTAAATTAATCTCTGTACTACTTGAGCTAGATAATTCAATCTTCGCTTTTTCTGATGCTTCTTTTAGACGTTGCAACGCCATTGGATCCTTCCTAAGATCTATATTTTCATCCTTAATGAATTCCTCCGCCAACCAATCAATAATAATGGCATCAAAATCATCACCCCCCAAATGAACATCCCCATTGGTCGACTTTACCTCAAATACGCCATCACCCAATTCTAAAATAGAAATATCAAAGGTTCCACCACCTAAATCGTATACGGCTATCTTCATTTCCGCATTCTTCTTGTCAAGTCCATAAGCCAATGCAGCCGCTGTCGGCTCATTGATAATACGCTTTACCTCCAAGCCAGCTATTTGTCCTGCTTCTTTAGTCGCCTGACGCTCGGCGTCATTAAAATAAGCAGGTACCGTGATTACTGCTTCTGTTACCTCTGTACCTAAAAAATCTTCTGCGGTTGACTTCATTTTCTGAAGGATCATTGCAGATAGCTCTTGTGGGGTGTAGTTTCTATCTCCGATTTTCACCCTCACCACATCATTGCTGCCTGATTCTAATTGATAAGAAATGTGTCTCATTTCGTTTTTTACATCCGAAAATTTCTTACCCATGAACCTTTTAACAGAACTTATAGTGTGCTGCGGATTCGTTATCGCTTGTCTTTTAGCAGGATCCCCTACTTTACGTTCACCATTTCCCCCGTCGAGAAAAGCAACAATTGATGGCGTCGTTCTTCTTCCCTCACTATTTTGTATTACGACAGGCTCGTTTCCTTCCATCACAGCCACACAAGAGTTGGTGGTCCCTAGGTCAATGCCAATGATTTTACCCATTTTTTTTTTATTAGAATTTAAATGTTTTGTTCCTTACCCTTCTTTAACAAGGCTTGTGCCAAACGGCAATTACTGACACAATGTCAGCGGATACGCTTAAGATTGATTTCGATCAACTCACTTAATTTGATAAAGTCAAGTTTCAAACTTAAATACTGTCAGATAATGGGCTCTTTTAATGACATAATCATCGCCACACTAATTTGAATGTCCATTAAACGATTTATGGTTAATTTTGCGGTTCAATTCAATAGTATGGCTTTAGCGGAGGAAATAAAAAAAAGAAAAACGTTTGGCATCATTGCCCACCCGGATGCCGGCAAAACTACACTGACAGAAAAACTCTTGCTATTTGGAGGGGCCATTCAGACGGCAGGGGCCGTTAAATCAAACAAAATTAATATGGCCACCCGATCTGATTGGATGGAAATCGAAAAGCAACGAGGCATCTCTGTAGCCACTTCTGTGATGGGATTCGATTATAAGAATTTGAAAATAAACATTCTTGACACCCCCGGTCACGAGGACTTTGCTGAGGATACTTATCGCACACTTACCGCAGTTGACAGCGTCATCATGGTAATCGATTGTGTCAAAGGTGTAGAGAAGCAAACTGAAAAACTAATGGAGGTTTGTCGGATGAGAAACACTCCCGTACTGTGCTTTATCAATAAACTTGACCGTGAAGGCAGGGATCCCTTTGAACTTCTTGATGAAATTGAGGAAAAACTAAAAATAAGGGTCCAGCCACTCACATGGCCGATTGGCATGGGCAAAACACTGAGAGGCGTTTATAATTTGTATGAAAAAAACATCAACCTTTTCGAGCCTAGCAAAAACAAAAGAATTGATGAAGTAGTCCAAATCCAAGGTGTTCATGATCCTGCACTTGAACAATACCTTCCCAAGTCTGCCTTAAATCAACTTAAAGAAGATATTGAACTCATTGATGGCGTTTATGATCCCTTCGATGAACAAGCCTATCTAAATGGGTCATTAGCCCCTGTGTTTTTCGGTAGCGCCGTTTCAAACTTTGGTATAAGAGAACTATTGGATTGCTTTACGCAGATCGCTCCAAACCCTAAGCCTCGTGAAACAGAACTAAGAATGGTACCACCCATGGATCCCCAATTTTCAGGATTTATTTTCAAAATTCACGCCAACATGGATCCAAGGCATAGAAATCGTATCGCTTTTATCCGGATATGTTCAGGACAATTTAAGCGAGGTGCTACCTACTATCACGTAAGACATGATAAAAAATACCGGTTTTCAAATGCTACTGCCTTCATGGCACAACAAAAAGAAACCATTGATGATGCTTTTCCAGGAGACATCATTGGACTATATGATACTGGTAATCTAAAAATCGGTGATACCCTAAATGAAGGTGAGAAAGGGTTATTCAAAGGGATACCAAATTTTTCACCAGAATTATTCAAAGAAGTAATCAATCTAGACGCGATGAAATCCAAACAGCTAGAAAAAGGGTTGATGCAATTAATGGATGAAGGCGTTGCCCAACTTTTTACCTATGAAATGGGTGCTCGTAAAGTGGTGGGTACCGTTGGTGCCCTACAGTTTGAGGTTCTCCAACATCGATTGCTTCATGAATACAATGCAAAAGTGAATTTTTCTCCCATCAATATTTTCAAGGCTTGTTGGATCAATGCGACTGATAAGTCAAAATTATCTGCTTTCGTAAAAGATAAATACCGACACATCGCCCGGGATAAGGAAGGAAAACTTGTGTTTATGGCGGAGTCAAGATCATGGATGCAAATGGTCAAGGATAATTTTCCTGACATTCAGTTTCATTCTATCAGCGAATTTTAAAGGTATGATATTAGTCCCCAAAGTTATATACCAGGATAATCACTTGCTCATAATTGATAAACCAGCGGGCTGGTTGGTGCAAGGGGACAAAACGGGAGACCACACCTTGTTGGACTGGGGTAAAGAATATATTAAAACCAAATATAATAAACCAGGGGAGGTGTTTTTGAATCCTGCTCATCGCATTGATCGGCCGGTAAGTGGCGTGGTTGTTTTCGCTAGAACTTCAAAAGCACTGACAAGATTAAATGCCCTTTTTAGAGATGACCTTGTTACTAAAACTTATCTAGCAGTAGTAAAAGGAAGACCCAATCCATTAGAGGCGTCATTGATGCACTGGCTGGTAAAAGATGAAGTCAAAAATATTTCTAAAGCTTACAATAAAGACAAAGGTAGCGGAAAGCTTTCAAAGTTGAGCTATCGAACGGTTATGTATGATGATGGTCATTCTTTACTGCAGGTCAAGCCTCTCACTGGGAGGCCTCATCAAATTCGCGTGCAACTAGCCAAGATATCTTGCCCACTACAAGGAGATTTAAAGTACGGTTATATTCAGCCAAATCCAGACAAGAGCATCTCCTTGCATGCCTTGCAAATCGAATTTGAGCATCCCGTGAAAAAGGAAAAAATCAAGATTCGTTCAATACCAAAAGGTGGCTGTTGGAAACCCTATTTAACTACAATAAATGAATTGGATTGAAAAACTAAAAAATAAATGGAACATCAAAAGTTCTCGTCAGTTTGTGATCATCTTGGTGGTATTTGCCTTGACTGGCACTACGGTAGTTCTTATAAAGCGCCCTATTGTGGCCTTTTTTGCTGAAAACGGAACACGTACCACCACCTTCAATGTGATCTATTTTATTTGTATCCTACCCCTATACAATCTCATATTGCTCTTTTATGGATCATTATTGGGTCAATTTGATTTTTTTTGGGCCTATGAAAAGAAAATGATTCGGCGATTCAAAATCAAAAAGCGTGACAAAAACATTAAATAATCAATTCCCTTGTCTAGATTTTTATTTTGAAATAGATCCTACACGTTCATTAATGAATTTATTCAGCTGATTCTAATGAAAAAGATAATCCTCCAATATCTTCTCCTCTGGAGTCTATTTATACTTATTTTCATTCTTTACAGAACTCTTTTTATTACCTATAATTGGAGCATTTATCAAGAAACGCCCTTTCGATCCCTCCTACTCAGCTACGTATATGGATTAAAACTTGACCTTTCTTTTATAGGTTATTTAATGGTAATTCCGAGCGTCTTCATGGGCATGGCTTCCTTTATTAAGCCCAAATTAACACGCTACTTTATTTTTAGCTATTTAAGTCTGATACTTTGTATCATCTCGCTCATCGAACTGATAGATATGGAAGTATATACTCACTGGGGCGAAAAATTTGATGTAATGCACCTTCTATACCTCCGCAAGCCAACTCAGATAACCAACTCAATAAATCTGGCCACCCTATGGATGCCACTGTTGCTCTTTATAATCCTCATATATTGTAATATTAAATGCAGCCGATGGTTTTCAGAAAAAATTGTCATCCCCTCCACTAAACGTATTCGCTGGAAGTCTCCCATTGCCTTCTTTTTCCTTATTGCACTCTCACTTCTTCCTATTAGAGGAGGATTTAGTCTTGTGCCCTTAAGTCTTGGTATTCCCATTAATGTAGGCGCGGTATATTTTGATTCTCAAAACCTATCGGTCAATCATGCTGCCATAAATACGCTTTGGAACTTCGGATTCTCAATCAAAAAAATATTAAAAATGGAGACTCAATACCACCTCATGCCTGAACAACAAGCCAATTCATTATTCCAGGAGCTGAATGGTGCCTATTCTGTAGAACCTACTAGGTCCCTAGTCCTTCCGTCAAAACCAAATGTGTTATTAATCATACTTGAAGGTTTCAGCGCAAATGGCATCGAAGTTCTTGGTGGTAAGACCGGGGTGACGCCTCAATTCAATAGGTTAAGTCATGAAGGTGTTTTATTCACAAATTATTATGCTTCCGGCCATCGATCTAATAGGGGTATTGGGAGTATTTTCAGTAGTTATCCTGGTCTTCCCTATGATGCGATTATAGAAAATACGCTTAAAACGCAACGCTTACCACACTTGATGCGTACCTTTAAGAATCAGTCATATAACACTGCATTTTACTATGGTGGTGAGATTAATTTCGCAAACCTTAGGGCCTATTTTAGTCAAGGAAAAGCAGATCTCATTAAGAGCAAATCAGATTTCCCTTTTTCAACATCCAATAGCAAATGGGGTGTTCATGACGGAATCATGTTTGATACGTTGTTTAACGACTTGCAGAAGACCAAAAACCCATTTTTTTATTCATTATTTACCTTGAGTAGTCATGAACCATTTGATATTCCAATCCCAAAGAAATTTGGAGATCAAACCATCTCAGCTAATTTTCAAAGTTCCATGTATTATACCGATCAATGCTTAGGCAACTTTATTGAAAAAGCTAAAAAAACTAGTTGGTGGAACAATACACTTATTGTAATACTCGCAGACCACGGAAATACCCATATTGGAAATACCACCAATGGACAAAAGGAAACTTTTCATATCCCAATGCTTTGGCTTGGCGGAGCATTGAACGTTTCAGATACTGTGGTATCAACTTTGAGTTGTCAATTGGATTTAGCGCCAACATTGCTGCAACAGCTTCGAATTGATCATACGGATTATTTCTATGGCCGTAATATCTTTTCGCCTAATTACAAACCGAGAGCATACTATAGCTATGGCGACGGTTTTGGCGTTATTACAGATTCTATGACACAAATTTATAATGCTGAAATTAACACCTCAACTTTTGATGGGTCATTCGAACCTTCAAAAGATTATGGAAAGGCTGTCTATCAATTTATCTCTAACGACTTTTTAAATAGATAATCTGCGATGTTTCAGCACATCAGTCAACAAAAAAGCCACTAAAAAAGTGGCCTTCTGATCGCATTTTTTTTGTAACTATTCTTTGATGACTTTCTCAGCAAGTACCGTCACTTTGTTATTCAAAACTTCCACAACACCACCATCTACCTGAATTTGAATCTCTTCAGACTTATTGTTGTTGATCACCTTGACAAATTTGATCTCACCCTTCCCTAAGGTTGAGACTAACGCCGCATGATTATTTAAAATCTGAAAAGATCCATGTGATCCAGGAAAAATCGCACTACTCACTTCTCCCTCAAAAATTTTTTCGTCCGGGGTGACAATTTCAATCAACATAATTAAGCTACTTCAGCTAATAATTTCTCTCCTTTTTCTACCGCCTGCTCAATAGTTCCAACCAAATTGAATGACGCTTCCGGCAAACGATCATGTTTTCCATCCATGATCTCATTAAATCCCTTTATCGTATCGTTAATATCAACAAGTTGTCCTGGCAAACCTGTAAAAGCTTCCGCTACATGGAATGGCTGGGACAAAAAGCGCTGAACGCGTCTAGCTCGATGCACAATTTGCTTGTCCTCGTCACTTAATTCGTCCATTCCTAAAATAGCGATAATATCTTGGAGTTCTTTGTATCGTTGTAGGAGTTCTTTAACTCTTTGCGCACAATCATAATGCTCATCACCTAAAATCTCAGCACTCAAAATTCTGGAAGTAGAATCCAACGGATCAACCGCAGGGTAGATGCCTAATTCTGAAATTTTTCTTGAGAGTACTGTAGTTGCATCCAAATGCGAGAAAGTAGTCGCAGGAGCCGGATCTGTTAAGTCATCAGCAGGCACATAAACCGCTTGAACCGATGTAATTGAACCATTTTTGGTAGAGGTAATTCTTTCCTGCATTACACCCATTTCAGTAGCCAGTGTTGGCTGATAGCCAACAGCAGATGGCATCCTCCCCAAAAGAGCGGATACTTCAGAGCCAGCTTGTGTAAACCTGAAAATATTATCTACAAAAAATAAAATGTCTCTTCCTTTGCCTGTACCATCGCCATCTCTAAAATACTCAGCAACGGTAAGTCCTGATAATGCCACACGCGCCCTTGCACCGGGAGGCTCATTCATTTGACCAAATACAAACGTCGCTTTTGACTCTTTTAAATCTTCCTTGGTTACTTTAGAAAGATCCCAACCACCTTCATCCATTGATTTCTTAAATCCCTCTCCATAGCTAACAATCCCGGCTTCAATCATTTCTCGTAACAAGTCATTACCCTCTCTGGTACGTTCTCCAACACCTGCAAATACCGACAAACCTGAATATGCCTTTGCAATATTGTTGATCAATTCCTGAATAAGTACAGTCTTTCCTACTCCTGCGCCACCAAATAAACCTATTTTACCCCCTTTGGCATAGGGCTCAATCAAATCGATCACCTTGATTCCTGTAAATAAGACCTCAGATGAGGTAGACAAATCCGCAAATGCAGGTGCCGGTCTGTGAATAGGTAATCCTTGCTTGTTGTCAGGTTGAGGCAATCCATCTATCGCCTGGCCAACAACGTTAAAAAGTCGTCCCTTAATATCATCTCCTATCGGCATTTGGATAGGGGCGCCTGTATCGGTTACCTCTTGACCGCGCTTCATGCCATCAGTAGCGTCCATGCCTATGGTTCGCACTGTATTTTCTCCAAGATGTTGCTGCACCTCCAAAACGACCAATGTTCCGTCACCACGCTTTATGGTAAGTGCATCTAATATTTTTGGAAGTTTTCCACCCTCAAAACGAACATCAACTACTGGGCCAATGATTTGGGTGATTTTTCCTTGATTTGCCATTGTACTTAAGATGAAATGATTTTTTTAATTTGACTGCAAAATTAGATTAAAATTTATAGTTGACAAAGCAGATTGATTAAAGTTGATCAGTATTATTCAAAATAAGCATTTCAACGTCAGATATAACTTATTTTGGTGCACTAAAAATTCAAATTCGTTTTTGGTTTATTGTTTCTCAAAGAATTGTTATATTGTTAATACAAAAAGTCTTTTAAAGAACCCTCAATGAAATCATCCAGAAGAATTTTTATAAAACAAAACGCCCTCGGTTTTTTAAGCCTCCAAATGCCTTTTTTTCGGTTGCAAAAAGTCTAACAAAGCAGTCGGATATAAAACTCTCATTGGCCCAATGGTCTTTACATCGTGCATTTGAAACAGGTAGGTTAGATCCTATCGATTTTGCGGCTATCGCTAAAAAAGAGTATCAAATCGAGGCTGTAGAATATGTCAATAGCTTTTATAAAGATAAAGGCTCAAATGAATCCTTTTGGCAAATGATGAAAATGCGTTCCGATGAGATAGGGGTCAAGAATTTACTCATTATGGTTGATGATGAAGGTGACTTGGGCGATGCTGATGACCAAAATCGTCAAACTGCAGTAGCGAATCATTATAAATGGATCCATGCTGCAAAAACCATGGAATGCCATTCAATAAGAGTCAACGCATTTGGCGCAGATAATTCAACTATTTTTAAAAATGCATTGACTGATGGGCTTACAAAACTCTCGACCTATGCTGCACAAGAAAACATAAACATCCTGATTGAAAATCATGGATTATTTAGTTCCAATGCGCCTTTGATTGTGGAAATAATTAAAGCCATCAATCTCCCTAACCTTGGGACACTTCCAGACTTTGGGAACTGGTGCTTAAGTGCGAAATGGGGAAGCACACAAGATGGCTCTTGCCTAGAGAGCTACGACCTATACAAAGGTGTTGAGGAATTTTTGCCCTATGCCAAAGGCGTCAGTGCAAAGTCATATAACTTTGATAAAAATGGTTTACACAGAAATTTTGACTTTCAAAAAATGTTGACCTTAGTGAAAAATGCACATTACGACGGCCATATTGGTATTGAATATGAGGGGACAGTGCTCGGGGAGCCAGAAGGCATTCGGGCCACCAAGGCACATCTAGAACAGGTTTGGAGCCACCTATAGCCACCTGATTTATTCCTCAACTTTCTTCATCAAAATACAATTTGTAAAAATTTTTACCTCTTACTTCATCGTAGCCCCGCTCAATCTCTTGTCGTTGGCCGTGTACATAAACATGAAAGTTTCGATCTAATTTGATTACTGATCGAATGTATTTTTTTGCCGCCTTGAAGGCGGGTTTTGAAATAGCAAATTGATCGCTAATTTCTGCCATGCCATGCTTTTTTTCGAAGTCCTCTTTGTAAACCTGGAAGGCTTGTTTAATCTCACTTGAGGCCAAAACTTCATCCTCAAATTCAGCTTGATTATATTCGTTATTATTTCCAAAATAGTCAACAGTGCGGTTTAGTAAATCCATCTGATCAATTTTCCCTAACACTGTCGGCCCTTTTAAAGCAAAATCTTTGTACAAATCAAGGGTGTTTTTTGTCTGATAAAATTCATTCTCAAGTGGCCTGATATCTAAAAATTCATTTTTCCAATATTTTATATCAGGATGATTTTGAAAAACCTTTAGCACCATCTCTTCCTGGTCACTAGGAAGTAAGATCAACGCGCCTTTATTGAAGTCTCGTTTACCAACCCCCTCATTTAAGGTCATTTTCATTCCTCTTAAGCTCACATCACTTTCAATAAAAGGTTGTTTTCTATCTATTTTGAAAATCCCCAATGCCTTACATTCAATCCCATCCAATACGACTTGGTCGAAATCCACGACATAAACCTGTCCTTCACTGATGTTTTTCTCCGAACTTGATAACACTTTCATTATGGCTTCAGATAGCTCTTGGAGGTTTTTTTGACCTTCAAAATATGCTTTCATAAGCATTCTCACAGGATTGAGAGCAAGAGAAACTTGATGATTAAAAATGAATTCCCCGGGAGCCTCGATAATTCTTGAAAGCAAGACATGAGCTAACGGAACGGAAATCAGCGAATCACATTCGAGGTAATCAGGAGAAATAATTGACTCTTTGGCATGAAAATGCACTATTAATTTTCTCGCTTTTGCCTCATTGATCACTATCATATCGCTATATCCAAAAGTATACGAAAGGTGGTGCCCTTATCTAAGGCCGATTTTTTAATAATGATTTTGCCCCTATGATAATTTTCAATAATACGCTTACTCAAGGTCAATCCAAGACCCCAGCCTCTAGCTTTGGTAGTATAACCAGGGCTAAAGATTTGACGAGTCGTTTTTGGCGTCATTCCCTTTCCATCATCTTCAATGTCCAAAGTCAATTTATCTACTCCTGTTTTACTCATATAAATAGAAATCTGGCCCGCTCCAGACATTGCATCTATTGCATTCTTCACTAAATTCTCAATTACCCACGAAAATAACTCGGCATTCATTTTGGAACAAGTCTCCTTTACATCACTTGCGTAAATAGTAAAGATGACTTTTTTGCTAACCCTAGACTTGAGATATTCGATAGTAGTCACAACTTGATCGTAAACATTTAAAACGTGCATTTTGGGCATGCTACCAATACTACTAAACCTCTGGGTAATGATCTCCAGTCGTTGCACATCCTTATCTAGCTCTTCGATATAAGGGTCTTCGGCATATTTATCCTTAAAATGCAACACCCATGCCATCAGAGAGGACAAAGGAGTACCTAACTGATGCGCCGTCTCTTTTGCCAAACCTACCCAGACCCTATTTTGCTCTGACAATCTCGAAAAATCGAACACAATGAACACAACCATCACAAAAACCAAAATAATCGAAAGCTGGACATAAGGGTAATAACGCAAGCGACCCAAGAGCAGGGAATCTTCAAAATAAATCATGGTTTGACCGTACTGATTGCCTCTGGCATCAACTAAATTCACAAGGATGGGCGCTTTGATTAAGCCCATTTCACTGATTTTTTGTAGTAAATAATATTCCCGCTCCTCTGGATCCGTCAAGACGTCTGCCTTAGGTAAGTTTTTATAAAAAACAGGACTACCATTCTCATTCATCAAAATAACTGGAATGGTCGTATTGGCTTGGATAATTTCTTCTAATGCAAAAAGAGCATTTTGATTAGTCTCATGCTCATTCGCTATAAACTCAAGTGCTTTGGCATATAAATTCACTTGCCAATCCTCCCTTTTCTTAATTTCTTTAACCAGCTTATTGGTGTAAAGTACAGATCCAATGCCTATGCCCAAGGAAAGACCGAGAACGATCCATTTCTGAATGGTTCCGGTGGCGTATACGTCTATTGCATTAAGTATTCTAAAGCGACTCATCGAATAATTGTGTGGCCTAAGATAATAAAAAAATAGCCCTGAGTAATGATGAAAAAAGACATCATTCACCAGTCCCTAATATGATGACTTTAAGCTATGATTAAATAGTTTGCTGAATGTTGACACGTGGCCTTAAAATTACGAGCAAATACATCCAATGCTATTGACTCCCCTAAAGGTTTTTATTACTACGATAGCCGTTAAATAATTTTTGGTTAGTGATCCAGTAGCCCTGGTTAATTTTAACTGTACCCATCTAAAAATAGATGACCTTCAAGCTGCTACTCAGCAAAGAAACAGAGGTCATACAACATAAAAAAAAGATCGAAATCATATCCATTTATTCAATATCTCATAAATATTAAACGGAATAGTCACAACCATTATTAGGCGTGAAGGTCTTTCTTAAATTTAGTTAAATGGCTTGAAAAGGGATCATCTAACCTATATCTTTACGGAAATATAAGATTGATAACTATTGAATGAAATACTAAGTATCAATAACGTATCGAAACGATACGGGCACGTAAAAGCATTAAATAATGTATCTCTTCAAATTAACAAAGGTGAGATTTACGGTATTCTTGGGCCAAATGGTAGTGGGAAAACAACCACTTTAGGCATTATATTAGGCGCTTTAAATCCTGATATGGGTTCTTATTCTTGGAACGGAAATAGGCCTACTAAATTTGACAGGAAAAAAATCGGGTCGCTTTTAGAAACACCAAATTTTTACCCCTACTTATCGGCTAGACAAAACTTATCGATTGCTTGTAAAATAAAGGGGGTCTCAGAAAATGAAGTTGATCGGGTGTTAACTAAACTAGACTTGCTATATAGGGCTGATTCTAAGTTCAAAACGTTTTCTTTGGGAATGAAACAG
>TARA_B110000503_G_scaffold143316_1_pt1 | contig 29805 bp, 24 predicted proteins | sample TARA_B110000503 | Tara Oceans TARA_B110000503 (sample SAMEA4397472) | marine metagenome | biome: Polar Biome; feature: [SRF] surface water layer (ENVO:00010504); material: water (ENVO:00002006), including particulate matter (ENVO:01000060) such as... | depth 5 m | reverse complement strand
CCCACGTTGTGGTGGGTCAGCCCTCCCGCCAACACTACAGGTACGCAAAGCGTCTGCGTGGCGAGATGCCAGTCAAACGTTTTACCGGTACCTCCAGGCACGTCAGCCTGCCAGCTATCCAGCAGCACTGCGCGTGCTCCACTGAACCGTTGGCACTCGTCCACGACATCGAGACCGGGTTTCACCCGCAATGCTTTGATCCAGGGCCTACCAAACTGCTGGCAAAATTCTGGTGACTCATCGCCGTGAAACTGAATAACATCAACGGGTAAAGTACTAACAATACGCTCAATACTGGCGATTGGTTCATCGACAAATAAAGCGACCACACTCACAAAAGGGGGCACGGCAGCCACAATATCGGCAGCCTGATCTACGGTGACGGCTCGAGAACTGCGAGGGTAAAAAACTAGGCCAATCGCATCAGCACCACTCGCTGCAGAAGCTTGGGCATCCTGCGCTCGGGTAACACCACAAATTTTGATACGAGTAGCGGGCATGTCGCCTAAGAACCTACTGAAACGAGACGCGTAGAATAGCAGATTACGCCCATTGGTGTCTTCACAGGACAGGCTAAGTTTACAGTTTTGCCCCAATTAACAGCGGTCCATAAGGTGTTTGCGGTAAAGTGTAATGACAAGGGTATTGGACATTCGCCAGATACAGTCCACTCGCCGAAGCAGTCTCCACTCCTAGACTGCGATCTCGCCCCGCCATAAGCTGAACGATCCATTCTAAAGATTTACGACCATCGCCCACAGCCAGTAATGCGCCCGCTATATTTCTTACCATGTGGTGCAAAAATGCATTGGCCACTATTTCAATGATCAGCAGATCACCACGCCTTTGGACCTCGATGAACTGCACATTGCGCATCGGGCTCGTAGACTGACAGGAGGCGGCCCGAAAGGCACTGAAATCACGCTCACCCAACAGCGTCTGCGCAGCCGTATGCATCGCCAGTTGGTCAAGTTCACGACGGTGCCAGGTGACCTGTTTCAGTAACAGGGCTGAGCGGATCGCCGTATTGGCAATCAGATAGCGATAACAGCGGGATTCTGCGGAAAACCGTGCATGGAAGTCCTCTGTGACGGGAACAGCCCAATGGATACGAATGTCACGCGGCAAATTTGCATTGCCGCCGATCACCCAAGCCTTGCAACTGCGCGGCACAGGAGCATCAAAATGAATGACCTGGGAAAATGCATGAACACCGGTATCAGTGCGTCCGGCACAATGAACACGCACCGGCTCTGCTGCAATTTTTGACAGTGCGAGCTCGAGTTTTTCCTGCACCGTAACTACGCCTTCATGGGGCTGCAACTGCCAACCATTGTAGCCACTGCCATCGTATTCGATACGACAAGCCAATCGAGTGTCGGCGGCCATGAGGTCAGTAGAAAACAGACTATTCGCCAATGCGGCCTAGTAAAGCGCTAGCCTCGGCTTTGAGATCGTCAGTACCTTCAGCGACGACCTCTTTTAAAATCTGACGCGCAGCCTCGTCATCACCCATATCCATATAGGCGCGGGAGAGGTCGAGTTTAGCCGACAGTCCGTAGCCATCGGCCGCAATGACTAATTCTTCATTGTCCAAACCTGTAGCATTTGGACTGGAAAAATCAACAGAAAAATCCACATCAGCCTCTCCGTCACTGAGCAGGTCCTGCCCTTCTATCTGCAGCTCAGAGGTCGTAGCCCCATGGACATGCGCCTCAATCTCCAACAGCTTACGCCTATATAACGGGTTCTCAGGTTCACTGGCAATGGCGTTATTAAGGAGGTCAATTGCTTGCGAGTAACGTCCATATACGACATAAATATCGACATCCGCCAGCACGTTGGCTGCCTCTGTGTGAGAAGCAGGCTCATCATCATGGCGCTCGCTAGTACCAAGATCATCGCCGGAAACAGCGACCGGCCTAACAGCTTCTTCGTCTTCCGACTCCTCAATATTCAGTCCCTGCTCTTCTAACAGCATCTCTGAAAACACATCTTCACCGGCCTTTAAACCAGGTGCGCGCGAGATGGCATCATCATCTATCTTACGTCGGCGTACAAAAACAAATGCGACCACTCCCAGAGCAATAACACCCAGTAAGTACACTAGGTCTTTCCGCCAGCCGCCACTCGCGGCAGTTTCTGGGGCGATGACAGGAACCGCTTTGGGAACGTTAACAGGCACTTCGTCCTGCGACGACTCTGTACCGGGCTCAACCCCCGCTACACTTCCTTTAGCCGAGTCACGCGGAGCGTCGACATCAGTCGTAATCGGGGTCATCATTGGCTCTTCGCCATCGCGTAATATTTCACTTGAAGCATCTTCACCCAAAGGCTCTGCATCTGCATCTACAGCAGCGACAACGCCAGCTGCTGCAAGCGCACTTTGAAGCGCAGCTATTTGGTCATCCTTAAGACTAATAATACGCTGCAGCGTCTCCAATTGTTGCTCAGCGACCAAAAGACGCTCTTGCATCTCGTCGGCCAGTGAGGGCGGCGCTGCTGCGTCCTTCGAGTTCGCTTTGGCCACAGGTAATAACGCCGGAGCCGGCTTAGCCCCGGTAGATCCAGCAGCAGTGTCACTAATGCCAGTAGTTTCAGCAGCCGCGTCATCTTTAGCGTCCGCCGAAATCTTTAATGAAGGCCCGCTAGCTGATTTAAGCGTGACATCCCTTCCCTCACGCCAAGCAGCGTTCTGCTCACGCACTTCAGCCAATGCCGCACTCGCATCTGTCGAGCTAATGTCGGACTCGCTAGGGAGGTAGACGATGTATCCCGCTTTAACCGTATTGATGTTGCCGTTAACAAAGGCATCAGGGTTTAGACGCAGAGTGTCCAGCATCGTCTGCTGCACCGAGGCCCCTTGCGGTCTTGCCAGACTGGCGATGCGCCACAGCGTATCCTCTCGACGAATCATGTAGCGACTATCCGGCACTGGCGATGAAACCGTGTTCGAGGTGTAGTCACGCTGAGGCATAGCGCCTGGAGCAAGGTCGGTACTGCGAATCTCTACATAGGTCCCGGTGGAAATGACCTCATCGTTTTTTTTTGTCCGTGCTGGAATGGTTTCTATCTCATCAATGCGCTGGCCAGCAGAAACCGCAACGGTTTCTACCTCAGAAAAAAGCGGCGGGTCTATCAGTACAGTGTATTCTCGGAGCAGACGCCCTGAAGGCCAGCGCGCCTCTAAGATGAACTCCAGATAAGGCTCAAGAACAGGCTTGTCTGAGGACAGAATAATACTGGCTGCACCATTCTCTTGGGCGGATACTTCAAATTTGATACTGCTCAGAAAGTAGGGCCGGTCCAGCCCGAATTTATCAAAATCATCACGGCTGGCCAGTCGAATGATTACTTCGTCCGCGTGCAACCCACCCATATCGAGCAAGTCGACAGAGGCATTCAAAGGTTCATTGAGAAAAGACTGAAGTTGCAGCGCCCCAAGGCCAAGTGACAGCGCAGAGGTCGCTTGGAGGCCTCCCACCAAAAATATCACAGCAGCTAACTTACGAGCCATACCAGCGCCTTATGATTATCCCGCGAATTTATAGCCGAATCCTCTGTCGCCGGCCGCGGGCTCTGAGTGCCTGTGCCGCCGTGCCAGAAACATCCGGCCTCTGCACCTGCGGGCAGTAACATTTGGAACGCTCACAAATGCTAACAGAAACTGAAATTAGACCTAAAGTATCAGGGAATTACCGGCATTAATCAAGGTAGATTGATATCAAGCTCTCAGCGATTTGTACACTATTTAGGGCTGCGCCCTTTCGAACATTGTCCGCTACTATCCACATGTCCAGCCCCTTTGGATGAGAGATATCCTCTCGAATCCTGCTCACGAATACACCGTCCGTCCCTGCAGACTCTGTCACCGCTGTTGGATAGCTGCCGTCAACTCGATCATCCATCACGATGATCCCGGGCGCCTTTTCGAGTAGCAATCTGGCCTGCTGCGCAGTGATTTTGTCCACAGTCTCAATATGCACCGCTTCAGAATGACCAAAGAACACCGGCACCCTGACACAGGTAGGGTTGACCTGTATCGCGGAATCATCAAATATTCTGCGGGTCTCCCACACCATCTTCATTTCCTCACGGGTATAGCCATTCTCCTGAAACGTATCGATCTGTGGCAGCACATTGAACGCTATCTGTTTAGGATAGACCTCACGCACAACCTCCTGCCCATTGAGGAGACTGGCCGTCTGACCCGCCAACTCTTCAATCGCTTGCTTGCCAGTGCCAGAAACAGCCTGATAGGTGGCTACATTGATGCGTTCGATTCCGACCGCATCATAGATTGGCTTTAGGGCCACCAACATCTGTATGGTCGAGCAATTAGGGTTGGCGATAATATTGCGCGCGCTATAACCGGCCAGCGCTTCAATATTAACCTCAGGGACAATCAGAGGCACGTCTTCGTCGCGGCGGAACTGCGAGGTATTATCGATCACTACGCAGCCCGCTGCAGCAGCGACCGGAGCAAATTTCTCGGAAATACTGGCGCCGGCAGAAAACAATCCAATCTGCACTTGGCTAAAATCGAACTCCGCCAAGTCGGTCACCCTGACCGACTTACCGTGAAACATAATAGTTTTTCCCGCAGACCGCTCACTGGCAAGAAGATAGAGCTTTCGGACCGGGAAATTACGCTCTTCCAGGATGCTGATCATGGCCTCGCCGACCGCCCCGGTAGCCCCAACTACGGCAACATCATATTCACGATTCATTGTCAGTCTCCCCGTAGATACTTTTAGAGCTTTTCATTGCAGCACGTTACTTAATAACGTCGAACAGCCAAGGCGATTTTTCGCGCCAGCCCTGTTCATAAGCTCGAATAGCATCGGCACTCTTCAGAGTCAGCGCGATATCATCGAGACCGTTAAAAAGACAATGTTTGCGAAACTCATCCACTTCAAAATTGATTGTCTCCCCAAGCGAGGTTTCTATCGTCTGAGTCGCCAGATCTACTGTCATTGAATAGCCTTCGTTCGCATACATCTCTGCAAACAACCCATCGACCACATTAGCATCGAGCTCGATGGGCAATATCCCATTCTTAAAACAGTTGTTGAAAAAAATATCGGCAAAGCTAGGCGCAATGATGCAATGAAACCCAAAGTCCTCAAGGGCCCAGGGAGCGTGTTCCCTACTTGAACCGCAGCCAAAATTTTCTTTGGCGAGCAACACCGCCGCATCCTTGTAACGCGCCTGGTTCAAAGCAAAATCGACGTTAATTGGGCGATTCGTGCAGTCCTGACCGGGCTCGCCCTGGTCCAGATAGCGCACCTCATCAAACAGATAAGGCCCAAAACCACTGCGCTTAATAGACTTAAGAAACTGCTTCGGAATGATCAAGTCCGTATCTACATTGGCGCGATCCATAGGGGCAACTATGCCCTGCAAAACAGTAAAACTTTTCATAATGCTAAACTCCTACCAATTGCGAACATCGACAAAGTGTCCGGCCACCGCAGCAGCGGCCGCCATTGCAGGGCTCACCAGATGAGTGCGACCGCCGAATCCCTGACGGCCCTCAAAGTTTCGATTGGACGTAGAAGCACAGTGCTCTCCCACGCCAAGCTTATCCGAGTTCATTGCGAGGCACATCGAACATCCAGGCTCACGCCACTCCATTCCCGCCGCGATAAAAATCTTGTCCAGTCCCTCTTCCTCCGCTTGCAGCTTGATCTGGCCTGAACCCGGCACGACCAACGCCCGCTTGACAGTGGGAGCGACCTGCTTACCCTCAACCACCGTCGCCGCGGCACGCAAATCCTCTATGCGTGAATTGGTGCAAGAGCCGATAAAAACCGTATCGAGTTGAATATCGGTAATCGCCATGCCCGGCGTGAGGCCCATATATTGGAGGGCACGCTCAGTTGCTTCACGCTCACCGGCATGCTCCATCGTTGCAGGATCCGGAATAATCCCGCTCACCGGTAACACCATCTCCGGAGACGTTCCCCAGGTGACCTGCGGCACAATATCTTCGCCGCGCAATTCCACCACACGATCAAAATGGGCGTCATCGTCACTGTGCAGCTCACGCCACGCATCAACCGCTCGGTCCCACTGCTCACCGGTTGGCGCATAGGGCCTCCCCTTCACATAGTCGATCGTTATGTCGTCTACTCCGATTAATCCGACCCGGGCACCCGCTTCGATGGCCATATTACAAATGGTCATTCGCCCTTCCATACTGAGCGCTCGCACCACTTCACCACCAAATTCGATAGCGTGATGGGTTCCGCCGGCCGTACCGATTTCACCGATGATCGCCAGTACAACATCTTTCGCGGTAACCCCGGCCTGTAACGTCCCATCCACACGCACCAGCATGTTTTTCATTCTTTGCTGCAGCAGACACTGGGTGGCCATTACGTGCTCCACCTCAGACGTGCCAATCCCTTGCGCGAGAGCACCCAACGCACCATGAGTGGATGTATGAGAATCCCCGCAGACAATGGTCATGCCTGGCAGCGTTACACCCTGCTCCGGCCCTACCACATGAACAATGCCCTGGCGCACATCGTTCACTTGGAATTCAAGAATATCAAAATCGCGACAGTTATCGTCCAGTGTCTGAACCTGCAGTCTGGAAATGGGGTCTGCGATCCCGGCAACACCGCCGCTGCGTTCATGCAACTCCGTGGGCACGTTATGGTCGGGAACAGCGAAGTTCGCATCAACACGCCAAGGCTGCCGGCCCGCAATACGCAAGCCTTCGAACGCCTGCGGCGAAGTCACCTCGTGGATTAACTGTCGATCGATATAAATTAGACCGCAATCGTTATCGCGCTCCTCGACCAGATGGCTATGCCATAATTTATCGTAAAGTGTTTGTCCACTCATAGGGAACCTCCATACACCGGTTAGCAACACTGGATGTGCAATAGAGGGATTATGTACTTGATTTTTAGATAACTCAAATTTATTATTTTCATAATATTGATTCCAAATAGGAATATATGCCATGGACACCCAAAACCTGAGAGCATTTCTGCTGGTCGCTGAAAGTAGATCGTTCTCCCAAGCGGCAAAGAGATTACACCTGACACAACCCGCTGTTAGTAAGCGGATAGCGCAGTTGGAAGCGCAATTAAACGTCAGCCTCTTCGACCGCATTGGGAGAAGGATCAGCACCACCGAAGCGGGCGAGGCACTGCTTCCACACGCGCGCGCAGTGCATCTTGAGCTGCAGGCAGCACAGCAGTCAGTGCGCGATCTGGCCGGCGAAGTGCGAGGCCGACTGCGCCTTGCAACCAGTCATCACATCGGTTTACATCGACTACCACCGCTACTGAGTTTTTTCAGCAAGGCCTTTCCGGCGGTGCAATTGGACATCGATTTTATGGATTCCGAACAGGCCTATGAACTCACTTTGCAGGGAGAGGTGGAACTGGCCGTGGTGACGCTAGCCCCTTCACCTATCGCCAACATTGTTACGCGGCCAATTTGGCTGGACCCTCTGGATTTTATGGTTCAGCAGGACACACAACTGACTCGAAAGAAAGCTCTCGGACTACAGGAACTGAGCCAACATCCGGCAATCCTGCCGGGACTCGACACCTATACCGGGCAAATTGTGAAAAGCCTGTTCGAGCAGCGCAGGCTGCCAATTCAGATTGCGATCACTACCAACTACCTGGAGACCATCAGGATGATGGCATCAGTGGGACTTGGCTGGACCGTATTACCGCGCAGTATGCGCGACCCCTCCCTAGCGACACTGCCCATTCGGGATGCGCGTATCGAGAGAACACTCGGGGCTATCCATCACGAAGGACGCAGCCTATCTCGGGCGGCACAGGCTTTTATCGAGGCGCTGGAATCATTCGAAGACAACGTGTAAAGACTAGCCCTTTTCCTCGCGCTTTAGCAAGCCATCACCACGGCGCCCGTCCTTCCACATACCTTGATGGTCTGGAAAATAGACGGTGGCGCTGAAGCGGGCCACGGCACCTGCACTGTTATAAATTCCACCACTAGAAAATCCGAAGCGACGTTTGACGCTCACGTGTTCAGCCTCCGCCTGCAACCATTCTCCCTGACGTGCAGACGCAATAAAATCAATGCTGAGATGAACCGTAGGGCTCCCAGACGCAACGCCGTGCGCCAGATTGGCACCGGTCGTTGCCGTTATATCAGCCAGCGTCATCAGTACTCCACCATGACAAATACCCATGGTATTACTGTGTTGTGCGCCCACCACAAGGCCAAAAATTGCACTATCACCTTCAACTTTTCGATAGACCGGCTGCAGAGTATCGGTATACCCCAGCCCTTGCGGTAAAAGTTCAAAGCCTGTCGGCGCTGTCTCTATCACTTTCTCTGTCACCCAAAACCCTCTTTTAAAATATGCCCATCGACAAACCTGCCGCAAATGCCTGACCCAACTCGCTGCTTGCACGCTCATGCGCCAGACAGAATTTCCCGCGCAATATAACCGGCGCTGCTGCCGCAGGAAATGGATAGCCCGATAGAATTCGCTCAGCCTGTCGCTGCGCGCCCCGTCCATCGTTGCCAGCACTGATAAGCAGAGCATAGGGCAATACCAACCCCCGACCTATCGCAGGATAAAACGTGCGGTCCAGAAAATCTTTCATGGTGCCGCACAGTGCTCCGGAGTTTTCAGCCATCACCAGCAACACACCGCTCGCTTGCTCTAGATCCACCGTCCCTGCATCCCAGGCGCGCATCACGGCAACCTCAATACCCGCTTCACGCTTTGCGCCTCGCCAGGCTGAGCTCGCCAGCTGCGCACTGGTGCCACTCTGGCTGTGATAGACAATCAACAGAGATTTCATAATATGGCACTATGCGGAATCGACAGCGCGATTTGAACACAGCCCTAACCCTGTGTCATGTAACGATGCCTAAACCCACTCTGTAAAATAGGCATCGCGACAGCCCCATCCCCTAGGAAAAGCGTGGCAATACCGTGTGCCAAAAGAAGTTATCCACAAGATATTCTGTGGATAACATTGGGGACAGAGGCCGTTCTGCCCCCTCTGCGAACAGCCTCTGTGACCCCTAAAACAGCAGCGACGACGAAATGAGAGTTACTATTTTTTATTTTAAATCAATGAGTTATGATTTTTTTGTAGCGTCGCGCGAGCACAACAAACAGATTCAGGAGAATTGAATCCATTTTGTGGATATCGTTAAGCAGAAAAACTTGGCCACTACAACCGTCAAACGTCTTTATTTATGACTGATTAACCAGCAGCAATGCATTTTGCGCTTACGCTGGTAGTCTGGTGGCAAGGTTTTTGCGGTGATATCTTCACAGAGAAACTCGTCCTGTAAAGCCGTATCAAAGACAAAACCACGTCGGTTGTTGGAGAAATATAATTGCCCCTCATCGCGTAATACGCCCATGCTCAGACGCACGAGTTGCGAGTGATCGCGCTGCACGTCAAAGCTCTCTGTCATCGCCTTTGAATTAGAAAACGACGGAGGATCGAGCAGAATTAAATCGTAACGACCACGCGCCCGTGTCAGCCACGATTGGCAATCTTCACGAATCACCGTGTTGCGACTCTCATCGAGTTGATTCGCGGCCAGATTTTTACCCAACCACGTGAGATAGGTTTTCGACAGATCGATGCTCGTCGTGGACTGCGCTCCGCCAAGAGCGGCATGCACCGTTACACTACCGGTATAACAAAAAAGATTGAGAAAATCCTTACCCGCGGCTTCCTGTCCAATGCGTAATCGCAACGGGCGATGATCGAGGAACAAACCGGTATCGAGGTAATCGCTGAGATTCACCAGCAGTTTTGCCTGTCCCTCTTTGACCGTCAGCAACTCACCTTGGCTATCCTGCTTGGTGTATTGCTCAGCGCCGCGCTGACGACTACGCTGCTTGTAGATAATCTTTTCAGCAGCAACGCCCAGCGCTGCAGGCAGCGCAGAGCGAATCTCATCTAAACGACGCTCAGCGGCTTCTACCGATACGTTTTTGGGTGCCTGATATTCAGCGACGTGCACGTGCTCACCATAAATATCCACTGCCACAGAATACTCTGGCATATCGGCATCGTAGACACGATAGCAGTCAATTTGCTCACGCTTCACCCAGGAAGAAAGTCGCTTGCGATTTTTAACGACACGATTGGCAAACATCGTCGCACCCTCAGTGAGGGGCGGCGGCGTTTCAACATCCACCTGACTTCTTCCCATCTCGCGCAGCTCATTAACACACAGATCAAACAGCAGAAGACTGGCAGCGATCGCGCCGTTATAGAGTGCATAGCGTTTATAACTGCGCAGGCCCGTTGCTTTGCCCAGATCGAGATCCGAAGTCAGCACGGCGGCTTGCCATCCCGGGAACTGGGTTAGCATGGCCTCGCCCAATTGCCTGTAAAGCCCCGCGAGTTGTTCCTTATCGCCAATGCGTTCACCGTAAGGTGGATTGCACACCAGCAAGCCAATCGGTAATGGCCGGTGAGTGGGTTTTGTCAATTCGGAGACAGATTTGCAACTCACTCGAACAACATTCTCAAGTCCAACCCGCGCAATGTTTTCCTGCGCGCGACGAATCACTGCAGGATCCCAGTCGTAGCCGCGAAATTCTGGCAACTGTGCTGCTCTGCCCCGCTCCGCCCGGCTTTTTGCATCGCTAAAAATAGCCCCCCATTGCGGGGCATCATGCATCAGAAGATGTTCAAAGCCGAAACCTTTGCGCCCCAGACCCGGGGCGATATTAGCAGACATCATAGCGCCCTCCAGCAACAAGGTTGCCGAGCCGCACATAGGATCGATAAGTGCACCACCACGCGCGGCAATACCCGGCCAGTCAGCGCGCAATAAGACTGCCGCAGCCAGATTCTCCTTCAGAGGCGCAACACCCGATTGTAAACGATACCCGCGTTGATGCAGGCTACCGCCAGAGAGGTCAATCGACAGATGGGCGCGATCACGCACCAAACGGACATTCAGCCGTACATCAGGGTTTACTCGATCCACTGACGGCCGCGGCGCGCCCGTGGCCACAAACCAGTCAACAATCGCATCCTTGCTGCGCTGGGCGCCAAACTGCGTATTGCGAATGTTGCGATTTTCTCCAGAGAAATCAATCGCGATGGTTTTGTTTGAATCAAACATACCGCCCCACTTGATGTCCTTCATACCCTGATAAAAGATATCCCCGTCAGTGGCGTCCAATTGCGCCAGCGGCCAAAGAATACGATTAGCGAGCCGCGACCAGAGACAGGCTCGGTAGGCCAGCGCGCGCGGACCGGTAAAATAAACGCCCGCCACAGTCTCTCGCATACTGTCGGCACCGAGAGAGCCCAATTCAACCGCTAGCAGTGACTCCAGACCTTTGGGGCATGTGGCGAACCAGGAATGACTATCAGCGTTACTCACAAGTACCCAATCAATGTGTTATCAAACGGAGGCTAACAATTTTTTTACAATGGCGGTGGACACCGCTGCGGTCTCGCGTGCGTCTCTACCCGCCAGAAGCGCAGCATAGCAGAAGTCAGGACGCCGGGGGTAAGCCCGTCTCCAGCGTAAAGATACGTTGTAAGATGTCGCGCCACTCAGAGTACTGGGAGTCCAGTGTGCCGCTGAGTTCAACGACGGCACCACTGACATCCATCACCGTAGGCGCAACCTCATTGTTAAAGCCCAGCGCCAATTCATCGAGATCCTGCTCGTGAATCTTCGACCACTTGTACGTGTTATAGCTTTGCTCAAGTGCAGTAAAAGATCCTCGGCGACCCTGAGCACCTCTGCTAGCCACGCGTTCCTGGTATTCACCCTGATAGATCGCTTGCTCAGCGCCGTACTGACGCCACAAATTATAGGTGGGGGCCATCTCCTCACTGAGATGCTCATACTGTTCATCGACCGTATCAATAAACAGATATTCCTGGTTTCTAATTCGGATAACGCGAGCCAACATGGGATCACCCTCTGCCGGAAAGCGCACTAACACATACCGTCCTTCCGGCGTTTGCGTCAAATACGATCCGAAGACCGTCGGCGCCAATTGAATGGCATATCGCATGAGCGCAATGTCTTGTATCGTCGTCAACTGCTTCGCGTTTTTTTGTCGGCGCACCGCGACAAGGTCATCGGCGATTTGCTGATAGAGTCCCAGATAGGGGTCTCCTGGCACGCTTACGGGATAATCTGTGGACCTTGTCGAGCCAGAATAAACTCGGTTCAGCCATTCCACACCGCTTGCATCGCGGGCATTGATGCGCAGCTGGAGACGCAGGCCATCAGACTGCAATATGGTACCAGTGACCAACAGCTCTGACGAATCGAGCACCTCCGGCAGCACCCGTACAACGCCCCAATCGCCTGACTCAATCAGCACCTGCCGCAATACGACCGGCATATATTTGGCCTCAGCCGTGCGAATTTCTGGAAAAATACCCCGTTGGCTGTGGGTCGATTGATCCGCTGGAATACCCGGATCAAACACCACTAGACCGACATCAACAAGCCCACTTTGCTGTGTTGATGCGGCGCTGACAGTCCCGGCCACCATTAATACGGCCGTACACAACACCGTGCCACCGACGCTCACTACCCACCGCGCCTTAGATGTCATTAACGCGATTCGGTCGTACATACCCTGCCCCTGGTCAACGTTTCTTGACATTGAAAACCACTCTCGCCAGGTTCGAATCGGTTATAGACCCGGTTCAGTGAAAACGGAAAGGACACCTGACTAGACACCACGGTGGTCGCAATAAGCAGTTTTTGCCCCGCAGCACCCATTGTTATTATGTGCTGGATGCTCAGCCCCTCGGGCAGTCGCAACTCAAACACCAGCTGGTGTCCATTCCAACCGCAAATTTCGGTGCCAAAAGGCGTCTCTACCTTATGCATCTCACCCGGATAGAATTCACAGGTCAGAGAAAAGTCTTCCTCGCGTTTCACGCTGATTTTGTGCGTGTCCTGATGAATGTCTAACAGAGGCGATTGTGTGATGAGATCAGCCATTCGTGCCAGTCCAAGAACGGAGGAACCGCTGTTGGGCCCTGCGCTGTTTCTCACCATCATCTCGGCGCCCACAGGTCGACGACGCCCCTCGCTTTGGGCACGCCGCTGTGCCTGTCGGTTTAAGTCGCGCGCCATTACATCCAGTTTCTCTTGGGTGCTATCACTGAGGCTGTAATCCATTTCCCAGGATCCGCTAAAATTTACTGCTTGCAAATTTTCGCGCTGCAATCGAGGCTTCTCTACTGGGGCGCTGGCGCAGCCAGCCAACAGTAAATACACCACAAAAACTGTGACAGCAGCAGACAACTGTGCAGGAGATCTATTCATATGGGCGTGGAGTGTACCCTAAGGCATTCCATGTGGGCGAGTGCCCGGCGAATAATGCCCGAAAAAATTGAGGCGCGACCCAACCCCGTTGTAAAGCAGGGCAGCGGCCGCACACACTACTAGTCAGCCTGCTTTGAGCTCGGCAATAATAGACGCCCACATGGCGTCCGGCGCGCCATAGGGTGCATAGATCGCTAGTCGGTCAGCATCCTCGCCATACTTCTGACGCAGCTTACCGGCAATTTCTTCAGGCTTGCCAATAGTGGCAAAGGCCTCTAGAAATGTCTGATCAATGTAAGAACCCAGTTCGTCCCAGCGGCCTTCCTTCGATAAACGGTTTAATTCAGGCTGTAAATCCCCATAACCCACCGCCTCCATAGGTGGCCTGTAGGCGGGTGTGGATGCATAAAATCCGAGTAGACCTTTGACACTTTCCGTGGCGACAGCACGCGCTTCTTCGGTCTCCCCTGTAATCACAATGGCGTTAATCTGCAGAATAAAATCGCTGCGCTCACGACCGGATTTAGCCAGCCCTTTATGCACTGCCGGCAGCGCATGATCAGTGAGAAAACGCATACTGTTGAAAGGGTGAACAATCAACCCATCGGCCACTTCACCGGCTACTTCCGTCATCATGGGACCCAATGCTCCCAGCAATACTGGTGGAACGCCACATTCAAGAGGCCCAGGGTTAAACATCGGTGTCATTAAGGTGTGACGAAAATATTTGCCATGGAAGTCAAGTTTGCTGCCGTTCTGCCAGCAATCAAAAATTGCTTTCAGCGCTTGAATATATTCTCGCATACGCGCGGCGGGGGGACTAAAATCCACACCAAATCGCTTTTCGATATGCGGTTTTATTTGTGAGCCAATACCCAATAAAAATTTCCCGTTACTAAATTTTTGCAAATCCCAGGCTTGATAAGCGAGGTGCATCGGATTTCGGGGGAAAGCAACGGCGATACCGGTGGCAATCTCAAGTTCCGGCGCATGTTCCGCCGCCAGCACCAACGGGTAAAACGGATCCGAACTGCCTTCCAATGTATAAACACCATCGTAACCGATCTCTGACAGGCGTCGAGCCTCGTTTGCAGCGTCGCCGAGTTGTGCGTAGAACGGACCATCAATTTTCATGCTGAGTTCACCTGAAAGAATCATATTTATGTGTTACACGCGCGGCAAAGTTACACTAATCATGCTGCTTGACCAAATGCCGCCTGCAATAGGGCCTCGCAATATAGCAGCGGTTCAGCATACTGAACAGGCTGAGCTAAGAAGTGGGATAAACTGGTAGTCTGTATATGCAGTCCACTGTTAAAGAGGCAACACGTTCATGCCATCGACCATGAAAATCGGCATCTGTTTACCCTATATGAAAGCGGGCCTGAATCGCGAAGACTACCTGGCTTGGTTCAAGGCAATCGACGACGGCCCATTTCACGCCGTCTCCTGCGGCGAGCGGGTTCATGGGCCGACTTTTGACATGCGGGTAGTATTGGCAGCTGCGGCTATGGCCACGACTCGCGTCGAGATCACGCCCACACTCTACGTCTTGCCCATGCACAATGCCACCCGCGTCGCCAAGGAGCTGGCCACACTGGATATACTCTCAGGGGGCAGAGTAAGGAATATCTCGGTGGGCTATGGCGGGCGTAAAAAAGACTATGAGGCCGTCGGCGCTAAATTCCACGGGCGCTATGGCAGAATGGATCGTCAGGTCGAAGAAATCCGCGCCGTATGGCGTGGCGATGAGATTGTTGACGGCGGCGGCATGATAGGCCCTACCCCAACATGGGCCGAAGCACCTCGAATGTTAGCCGGTGCGATGGGACCTAAAAGCATTGAACGCTGCGCACAGTGGGCTGACGGCCTCTATGCCTGGTCTGGCAACGGCGAGGAAGTAGAATTAAGCCGTACCTTTGCCATGGCCGATGCTGCATGGGAGCGAGCAGGTCGCGAACAAATACCCTATCGAATGGGCGGCTTTTGGTACACACTAGCCGAAAACGGCCAACAAAAGCTGTATGACTATGTCTATGAGTACTTGTCAATCTCCGGGCCGGAGATTGCCACCATGATGGCCGAATCGGTGCACCGCAGCTCCGCTGACAGCATACTAGCCGCGCTTGATAATGCCGAAGCCGCTGGTTGCGAGGAGCTGTTTATGGTGCCGGCCACCGCGGACCTTTGTGAAATCGACGGTCTCTGCGACCTGCTAGCGAAGCGCTAAAGAAAGAGCCGCTTCGGTCTGTTCAGGGAAATACGCGTTACGCCACCTCCATAGCAATGCAGGTCGACAACCCGTGCGGACTGCTTAAGGAACGCTAGCCGGCTTATTGGCGTATTTACCACCGGTATCACACGGGTAAATACGCACAATTTCTCCAGCCAACTTAAGCTTGGCCGCAAAACCTGCTACCGTTTAGCCCTGTTTTTCCTCATGGAGCATATTGTCAATGACCAGCAGTTTCTTTCCGCCACAGCGCACGCTGATGGGCCCGGGCCCATCAGATGTCTCTTCTCGCGTACTCGGAGCATTAGCCCGCCCTACCATTGGGCATCTTGACCCACTGTTCGTGCAATTAATGGACGAAACAAAAAGCCTGCTACAGTTCGCTTTTCAAACCAATAACGCGCTTACACTGCCTGTATCTGCGCCAGGCTCAGCGGGCATGGAAGCGTGCTTTGTCAATCTCGTGTCGCCGGGAGACAAAGTCATTGTTTGCCAGAACGGCGTATTCGGCGGGCGAATGAAGGAAAACGTGGAGCGCTGCGGGGGCACCGCCATCATGGTGGAGGACAAGTGGGGCGACCCCGTTAGCCTCACCAAGGTGGAAGCCGCTTTCGATGACCATCCCGATGCTGCCATCCTAGCTTTTGTCCACGCAGAAACATCCACCGGCGTCGCCAGTAATGCGGCATCGCTTTGCGCTCTGGCCGCACGTCACGATGCACTGTCCATTGTTGATGCGGTGACCTCACTCGGCGGCATTGAAGTATTAGTCGATCAGTGGGGCGTCGACGCAATGTATTCCGGCACACAAAAATGCCTTTCATGTGTGCCTGGACTTTCTCCCGTCACTTTTAGCGACAGGGCCGCGCAGCGGATTAAAAATCGACAACACAAAGTACAAAGCTGGTTTCTCGATATGCAGCTGGTCATGGGCTATTGGGGTGGCGAAAGCAAACGTGCCTATCATCATACTGCGCCCGTCAACAACCTCTATGCACTGCATGAATCATTACTCATATTGCAGGAAGAAGGGCTCGCGGCGACGCAGGCTCGTCACTGGCTCAACCATCGCGCGCTTGTAGCGGGTTTGGAGGCTATGGGGCTGTCTATGGCTGTTGCGCCCAACTATCGCCTGCCTCAGCTCAATTCAGTGATCATCCCTGAAGGCGTGGATGATGCGGCTCTGCGCGCTGCCCTGCTGAACGAGTTTGATCTAGAAATTGGCGCAGGACTGGGCGGCCTCGCCGGAAAAACCTGGCGTATTGGTCTCATGGGTTTTGCCAGCAATGAACGCAATGTGGTGTTTTGCCTCAGCGCAATGGAAACCATTCTGCAGCGCCAGCAGGCCCCCATCATTACCGGAAAAGCACTTCGTGCCGCCCACGTGGTGTTTGACGGCGCATAAAGTGGCGGGACATTATGGCGCGCTTAGCATCTTCCAAAGCTGCGCCGTTTTTCCCGTGTCTGTATCTCGGTGTACTTGATAGATGACGTGCTCGTTCTCTTTGGCGTGCGGATCCAATTCAATACTCCATAGCGGCGCCACTTCATTGGGAAGCATGGAGTAGCGAATATCAATCACCCGATTACTGAACTCGGGGGAACGCGCAAGGTAGCCATTGCTGAACCAGCGAAAGCGCTCGATATCTCGCGCTTGTTGGGAATCTTGATGCAGCCAGGGGATATCCCGCTGTATATCTAACTTCTGCACCGATGTGCCGTAGAACACCCGCGGCGCAAAGCTGGCTCGAACGGCATCCACATAAAAGCGGTCATCGGTTTCATAGACTGTCTTCCACACCAGAATATTGCCGAAACTGGGTTTGGCTTCAAGTCGCGTCGGTGTATGCCCCCGCTGGGATGCTAAGGCATAGCCCATACTGATCGCCTCGTTGCGCTGCCATAACCCCAGAGCCATGTAGCCGAGAGCCCAAACTAGGGCGAGGCGCGCGAAAAGCGGTGTGAGTCGCCTCGCCGACAGCAGCACCCCAATCAGTATTGGAATGGTGAACAGTGGATCAATAATAGAAATCGTATTCCAGGCAATCCGCGCGTCGCTAAAAGGCCAGAACAGCATGGTGCCGTAAGTAGTGCAGGCATCCAGCAAGGCGTGGGTCGCGTAGCCCAGGGTACAAAACAGCCAAGTCTGACGAAATGACAAGCCACGTCGGCGCCCAATAACGAAGTGCAACACCACAGCGCAAATCAATCCACCGAAAGGCACAAACATCAGCGAGTGAGTGAACTGTCGATGATACTCAAGAAACAATAAAGGGTCTGTGGAAGACCGAATCAGCACATCAAGATCTGCCGCCAATCCGGAAAGAAATCCGAGTAATCCAGCACTAGCGGCATAACGACCAGAGACGCTTGCCTGCGGTAACGTTGCGCCTAAAACTCCCTGGGTTAAGGGGTCCATCAGATCACTCGAATCGGCGTATTCACACTCGTAGGGTGATTAGAATTTCTAGTGATAGGGTTTAATTGGTGGACCAATTTTCGACTGTCAATCAGACGATAGCAGAGCTTTGACGGAGCCCGTCCTTGGTCATTAATGACGCTGCCAAAAACATTTTTTCTGCGCATGCAAGCAAGCTCTCTGACGTTCAACGAGGATGATTTTAATGTACCTTAGTGTGTCGCTAACTACCACCTTCTACACTCTCGCTAATCGATATCAAAGGAATAATAAAGGTCGAGTGAATTTTCGAGACTACTGACTACTTCCAACCAAATCCGAGAGCGAAAATAAAATCGCGCGGTGAGGACATTAATAGGTTCATAAAAACCGATTCCATAGGACAGGTATATTCTCTCACCAATATAACCACTGAGCGTCGCTGCCGTATCATTGTCTGAACCTTGTGCTCCAAACTCAATGTTGTTGACGCCTACAATACTGTTGAGCTCTGAGACCAGTGAAGAGCGGTTCACCACGCCACTAGCCAAGGATAAGGCCAAGGCAGCGCCATCACTGCCAGCACCGACGTCCATCGCCCTACCCCTGAGTAAATACGACATGGCATTGGGCTGGGACATCACCGGATCAGAATAAATATCTAACTCAAGGTCTTCCCCTAACGGCCCCTGCACCTGCACGCCTACCGTAATATTACCTGCACTGATATCGCGCTCAGCACGTAAATCAAGCGTGGGATTGCCAGGAGGCCCAGAAAAGCTCAGTGTGCCGCGTTTGATTTTTAGATGACTCTGATACGCAGAAACCTCGCCCCCAATAGTGCGTAAATTCCCGAATAGCTCCAATGGATGTCCGGGACGCTGTTGCGCATTGAGGTCTCCACCCAAAGTGGTCTGAAATACACTGCTGGCAACTTTGAGTTTGTCCTTTATCGCGATCTTCAAATTCATTCTGGTTTTGAAAGGCAGCTTTTCCTGAAGTACATTCCCGGCATAATCGACCTCTACCGCTGACGCGGAAATGGAAACACTGCCCTGCGGCAGCTCCTCAAGCTGGACTGAACCTTTATGCACGATGACGTCACCTCTGATAGCAAGAAGATCACGTCCTAAGCGCAACTGAAGACTCTCCGACACCTGTAACTGGGCAGACGGTGGATACAAAATAGTATTTTTATGCCCGTCCACTGACAAAGCCATACTCAGACGAGGGCGTGTTTTGAGCTCACCGGAAAGCGCGAGTTCGCCGCCGCCGAGTAACCCAGATCCTTGTATCTTTGCGCTATCACCGCGCACATCAAAGGTCAGATCCAAATGATCCAGTTCGGTAGGGTTGTCCGCTAAAAGCAAACCGCCGTTTGACAGCGATAGGCTGCCATAGCCCATGGGTTGGTCTACCGTTCCTGATAACGAAAGCTTACCCGTCACCTCACCCAACAGGGTAGACACTGCAGGAATGAATTGGGTAAGGTTCGTTAATTGAAGACGGTCAAAACGCACTGAACCTGCAAGCGCAGTATTTCTGTCAGCAGGCAACTGCAGTTTCACGTCGACAATCTCGCGTCCTTCGTGCTGTAGTCCTAAGTCCAGCTGGAGGCCATCGCGATCGTAGGTAAAGCTCGCATCACCCGCCTCCCAGCCAACGATAGCGTTTTGCTCTTCGGGAATTTCCCGCGTGACGGTAACATCCCGCGCTTGTGCTTTGCCCGTGGCGACAATCTCACCGCCCTGATCCCAACTGGCCTCAACCTCAAATTCCATCGCGCCTTGCATATTCAAGTCTGAAGACAGCAGATCTGCAAACAGCTTTATATCACCTGACATGTCCACACTGCCTCGGCCGCGTGCCCCCAGTAACCATTGGTCAGAACAGAGATTTGCGTACTGATTCCGCCAGCAGTGCGCGTCTAACGCCAGTTGCTCCGTAGCGTCCGACCACACTACTTGCACAGGGTCTGATAGCTGCCACAGCCCAAGAGCCGTTTGCAGTTGAGTGGGCTTCAGGGTGCCTTCCCACAGTGGTCCCTTTCGGGTTCCCGTCAACACCCACTCTCCCACAAAGTCGCCCCCGCTGAGAACGGACACTGACTGTTGCGTAGCATCTCCTTGCGCCGACAACGATACTGAACTCAGCTCGACATCACCGAACGCCACATCAGCCAGAGCAACGTCGAGACTGAACGGCTGATTCGCATCCAGTCGGTACTCTCCAGCCACCGCTCCCGCATGCAGCGTTAAACCACGCCAGACAATATTTTGGACCTGTGCGGACAACTGAAACTGCTTCGCCTCGGATAAAATCAACGCCTCCAACTGTACCTGTCCCCGGTCACCGCCCTGCCACCGGCCGATGTCATCGATGGACAGTTTGACACGACCCACATCGCCTACTGCGCCCCCCGACCGCAGCGACACGTTAGCGCCGTTTAATGCGGCGTCCAGTTCACTACGGAGTAACCGCATTTCACTATTGATACCTGCAAAGCCGCTAATGTTAGCGGGCAAGCCATTGATCGCACCGTCTAACTGCACGTCCCGAACGTTAACCGTCCAGTGTGCGGCACGCATTTCACCCGAGAGCTGCAGAATACCGGCCATGCGACCCTCCACAGCGTCGATCACATTCGGCAAATCGACACCGTCGGACTGCAATTGTATTGACCACGTAACGGCATCCGCCACCACCACTTCACCGCTGGCATGCAGTGCATTTTCTGTGGTGCCATCCAGTATCGACAGCTGGCGAATAATAACCTTCCCCGCCTCATGCTCGCCCTCTAAAGACAACGCCAAAGCGTCATAATCCTTTCCGGCGGCGACGGCCTGCATTGCAAACTTCTGGCTGGACGCAGTGCCACTGACGGATGCCACAACAGGAAACTCTAATTCAACATCAGAAAAAAAATCCGGCACGGCGTCTAAGTCAGTAAGCCTCACAGCGACATTTGATGTCGCTGTGAGCGTTGCGCTAAACGGCAGCTCGGCGTCTAGCACATTGACCTCTGCATCGACTACGGTCTTAATATCACCTGCAGAGGTGAGCTGCATTGCCAGTGATGCCAGACTTCCCTGGACGTCTATTGTGAGTCTTTGGCCGAACAAATCCGGGCGAATAGATGGCTGTGCAAGATCGATTTTTGCACCGGCATGCACAGGCCAATCAGCTTCAAACGCCAGTTCGCCGTGCAGCGTGAGCTCACCAATATCCCGACTACTGACGTCCAGTCGAGTCATCTTTAAAACGCGATTAAGCCAGCGTCCCGCCAGTACGATGCTGTCCTGTCGGTATTGGGCGCCATAGAAATCCCACGAGGGCTCGATCAACGTCAATTCATCAACTAACAGCTCAAACGGGAGATCAACACGCGGCAGCACTGTGGGATCGACGTCAGCGATGTTTTCGTCCGTCATTTTTTGCAGAACCAACTGTGGTTCTATTATAATGCCGCTGAACACCTTAATGACGGAACCACTGATATGCACCCGACCCCGTGTCAATCCCTGTCTCCACTCACCTGCGGACCAATGGACGAGAACGGCATCAGCATCAAGACTTTCTATCTCTAATGCTACAGGGAACGCGATCAACTCAGCGACAGTTTGGTCATCGAGGTCAGGCTTCGTTTCCACTGCAGGCTCTGAACTTTCCAAAAGTGCAATATCCAGCTTGCTGGCCTGAAACTCTCTAAGACAGATGGTGACCCGCAACAGACAGATGGGGTCGACCTGCGTCACTAGTCCTGTCAGTTCAATTTGAAAGCCGTCTGTCTCAAGACGTAATCGCTCAAGGTATAATCGGTCGCTTAAACTGCCGCTACCGTAATTGATCTCTATCGGCAAAACCCGTTCTAGAACCTGGAGCAACCTTTGGCTTCCCTGCTCCGTAGAAACAGTAAACAACAGTGCTGCCGCGAGCAGCAAAAACAACAATAGCGATCGCACCACAGCTTTCAAAACTCAGCCCCTATAGCAAACAACAGCCGCCAGCTAGGGTCATCCTCACTCACACTGTTGGCTAACTCAACTCGAACAGGCCCGACGGGAGTCACGTAGTGCACACCAAAACCAGCGCCGACCTTAGCGTCAAAATCTCCGCCATTAAAGGCATCACCTGCGTCAACAAAAAGTGCGCCACGCCAGGTGTCTGTGAAATAATATTGGTATTCGAGACTGCCTATAGCCAATCGATCGCCACCAACGACAAACGTCTTTGTTTCACCGTTTGGCTCTACCACCGTTAGTTCATCACCCAAGGATTGATATGCATAACCGCGTATGCTCTGGCTGCCACCTGCAAAAAAAGCAAGCGACGGCGCAAGGTCTCGCCTGTCACCCTTCGCTATCTTGATCTGCCCTAGGTCAAGCCGTGTGACCACGCGGTTGCGCGGCACGGGGGTCACCACATATCTCAGTGCAGCGGTGAAACGCAGTAGATCTAAATCAGAGCCCAGTTGATCAGCAGCAGCCTCCACCGTATACAGCTGGCTAAAGCCCCATTCAGGATCCACGATGGATCCCCGATGGGTCCTGCGGGAAACAGAACCCCCAAACAACAGATAGTCGTTTGAGGCGCTATAACCCGCAATATCCCAAGACTCATTGAGCTCGCGTAGTGAGTATCCATATATCCAATTGCGATTTTTCGTTTCTCGCTTTATACCCAGCTCGTTCTGCCGACTATCAATATCGCCAAATTCGTTCTCTTCAACTCTCGCCCATAGCTGAACAACATCGGTCAGCGGATCCGAAACAGGTATGGAGTAAGTAAAACGACCACTCGGGTTGATGGGAGAATATTCCAGTCGTGTCTGTTGACTGTGACCGTGGCGATTGATTCTCGGCGTCCGCCACGTTAGCGACATACGCTCCTCTGTGTCGGTGCTGTAACCCACTCCAACGTCGAAACTATGTCGTTTCGCGCGCTGTAAGTTAACCACAACTGGGACCCGGTCGCCGAGAGAACGTTTACGCTGCGGCAGGACAATGACGCTGGAAAAATAGTGGGTTCTCTGTAGCCGTGACTGAAGCTGTTGCAGCCTAACCTGATCGAAATAGTCGCCCGACTGAAACGTTAACATTGAATCGAACAGGTCACTGTCAATAAGAGTATTGTCGACAATGATTTCACCAAATCGAAGGCGGGGGCCACTGTCATACCACAGCATGACGTCTGCGGTGCCGGCTTCAACCTGGACTTCTATCCTACTCGCTACAATTTCGCCGCGCAGATAGCCACGCCGCTGTCCCAGTGATAGCACGTTTTCCCTAAAACTTTCGAACCGCCCATGATGAAGCACATCACCTGAGGAAAAACCGGTATCGGAAGTGAGACGCGTAAAATTATCGTCGTTGGCGGCGGCGCCCAGTATTTGAATGTTGATATCGCGAACACGCACGGGTTCGCCAGCATTAACCACTATGCTTAGTCGCCATTTTGGCTCTGTCCGCTGCAGATCAATCTCTATCTCTGGCTGGTAATAGCCCAAGGCCTGCAGAGCGCTTTCCACTTTGTCTCTGGCGGAGACTACAAAATTACGCCGATTCTCATCTGACTCAGGTGCAGCTCCTAAGTATGCCAGTACATTTTTTTTCTGCTCGCCCTCAATGCCCACAACTGAAAATTTCAATGTTGTGGCGGCGCCCGCCGCAGAAGACATCAGCAACAGAATTAATAAGCTGCATCCAAGCGCTGTACACCTCATAAAATAATATCGATCTAGGATGCGGAATTTATCGGCCTAGCGCTGCCCCAGAAGTTGTAACCCGCAATTCTGGGCGTACTAGGAAGGTAGTCCGCCTCCATATCAGACACCGCAAAGCCGCCTGCAATGAGCAGCTGCGGAATGTCGCGATTTAAATGGCAGCCACCGGCGAACCTTTTCCAGAAGGGATTGATTCGATTTTGCCATCGATAAACACTCTCATCAGGCGCCCTGCCGTGCTCGCAAAAGATAAGACTCCCCCCCGGTCGCAAAACCCTCGCCATACCGCACAAAGCAGTGACAGGGTCAGGAATCGTACACAGAGAAAAGGTGACGACTACCGTGTCAACAGAGTCGTCTTCGAGCGGGATAGTCTCTGAGGGCAACCCAATAAACTCAACGGGAAACGCAAGCTGTGCAGCGCGCTCGCCTGCCAAGTCCCAAGATTTTTCCGAAGGGTCCAGGCCGATGACTCGCTGCACTTTACTGGCATCGTAATATGGCAGATTAAGCCCTGTTCCAATGCCAATTTCTAGCACGGTGCCAGACGCACGCGGTACTACTTTTTCGCGCTGCTTCATGATCGGTTTGGTTGCGCAAGCGCAGTTAATAAACCGTGGCATTACGTACCTGTCGTAAAATCCCATTGTAAATTCTCCGGCTGAGACGAGGATTGATTGCACTGTGAGTGGTAGACAAAAATACCAGGCAAAATCGCCACTCAATACAACATATTTCCACTATTTTTTAAGCGCATCCAGTGACATCCAGGCCGGACGCGATCATATCACTGCACATCAATCACCAACTATCCGAGTGCTGAGCACCGCATGCACAACCCTAAGGTTTAAAAGTCACTGTCGTCTGTTCTGATCAGGAAACCTCCTCCACACGCTCGACAATCGTGGCATTGGCGGTCCCGCCTCCCTCACAGATTGCAAGTAATCCGTAGCGCTTGCCCGTGCGATGTAATTCATGCACGAGGGTCGTCATGAGTTTTGCGCCGGTCCCCCCCAGAGGATGGCCCAAAGCCTGAGCGCCACCGTTAACATTGAGCTTACTGATATCTGCGCCCAATGCCTTAACCCACGCTAACGGCACAGAACCAAAAGCCTCATTCACTTCAAACAGGTCGATATCATCCACACTTAGATTGGCCTTCTCGAGTACTTTTTTGGTCGCCGGAATAGGGCCTTCCAACATGATAACCGGGTCCGAACCAATGACACTCATGGCGATAATTCGCGCAAGCGGCTTGAGGCCAAGTCGCCTGCAGGTAGCCCCGTTAGCGATCATGACAGCCGCGGCACCGTCACAAATCTGCGAAGCATTCGCGGCACTTAGCAGCCCATTTTCCTGCAGAGGCTGTAGGCCCGCAATCGCGCCAAGAGTGGCATCCATGCGAATACCCTCGTCCTGCTCATGCGACTCAGTGGTGCCGTCTTCCAACTCGATCTGAATTGCGACTATTTCGTCCTTGAATCGCCCTTCTAATACTGCGCGCTTTGCCTTTACATGACTGTCAAATGCGAACGCGTTCAGTTCATTCTGTGTCAGCTCATATTTGTGTGCCAGCATTTCTGCGCCAGCAAATTGATTGAATTGCACACCCGGATACCGCTCCGACATTTTTTTACCGTAGGGAAGCCCGTGTTCGGCCTTGTAGCCATCGATAATATTGGCGCCGATGGGCACCTGGCTCATGCTCTCTACACCGCCCGCGATAACCAGATCCTGGGTGCCTGACAGCACGCCCTGCGCAGCGAAATGCATCGCCTGCTGCCCCGATCCACACTGTCGATCTACCGTCGTTCCCGGCACCACTTCGCCTAACACGGATGACAGGCAAATGTTGCGTGCAATATTGCTGGATTGTGCGCCCACCTGAGAAACACACCCAAAGATCAGGTCATCTATTTCAGATATAGCAACGCCGGTTTTCGCCACGAGGGCATCTACCACCTCCGCTCCGAGGTCTATCGGGTGGATCTTAGACAACCGCCCGTTTTTCTTGCCACCGGCGCTGCGTACCGCTCCTACGATATAGGCATCTGTCACCTTTCACACTCCATTTCATTTAGCGTAACGTAACTGACTCGCAGGATTGCTGAATCAGTACATGACCATCAGCTTTTGCCCTGTGCCGCCTTAAGCTCTTTCACATGGAGCACGCCGAACAAGAATACACTCAGAAGATTCACGCCAAGAGAGCCTCCTGCCGCTTTGCAAAGATTGAAAAAAACCACTGTCTCAATAATATGCACCACGGCAAGTATCCCAAGTACGCGCACGGCCCAAATACCCGCAGAAGTATCACCCTGCGTTATCGCCAGCCCTGCTAAAACGGCATACAGCACTACCATTACTATTTTTCCTACAGACATCTGTTTATCCTATTAGTTGGTTTTTATACGCTTGCGGATCGAGACGGTGCATCTCCGATTCAATCCATCGCTCTACTTCGTCCATCAATTCTCCAGCCTCTCTCCCCTCTGCACAAACAGGCGCTCCAATCGACACGTCGATTGTCCCTGGAATGAGTGAAAAAGAGCGTCGCGGCCAGCAACGCGCTGACGTAACTGCAATCGGTACGATATACGCTCCCGTGGCCACTGCCAACCGTGTCGCACCCGCTTTATAGTTACCTTTCTTGCCCCGCTCACCGCGAGTCCCCTCTGGGAACATAATGATCCACTTACCGCGATCCATCAGCACTTCTCCCTGCGCCCTTACTTTAGCCCACGCATCAATGCGTTGCTTTCGGTCGATATGAATCATACCCAGTCGGCCCATCACCCAGCCAAAAATGGGGACGCGTAACAGTTCTTTTTTAAACACATAGGCTAACGGGTGCGAGGTAAAACTTGCGAAAAAAAAGGTTTCCCAAGTCGACTGGTGCTTAGGGCAGAGAATAACGCGACGCATATCGTCAGCTGCGGGCAGATTGGACTCGCCATGCACGCGGTAGTTAACCTGCCCAACAATGCGCGCCGCGCCGATAACGCCGCGCAGCCAGGGCGCTGCGAACCACCACCACAACCTGATGTCACTGAGAAAGAGCGAACAGAAGACCAGCGTAAGCCCGACTGGGATAACAGTGATAACAATCCAAGTAAAGACAAGTACCGATCGAATGGCATTCATTGTCAGGGGACCACAATGTAACGGAAGTGCATTAAAACAGATTGTTGCCCTCGACGAAAACCCGACATGCCCTTTTCCCGTATAATAACGTTAATATTACGTTTTCAATCGTATTGGAATCAATCTCTATGCCTACTAAGCAACAACCCGGTCTGCACCCATTGGCGAAAGGAGCGTATGCCTGGTTAGCGCCAAGCGGAGGCTGGGGCTGGAGTAATGCTGGGCTGATCGTCGATGAAGAGGAGTCATTGCTGGTCGATACGCTGTACGACCTCGAACTGACGGGGAAAATGCTGCGTAAGATGCGCGCCGCTGAGCCGGCGACACATTCGATTGGCACGCTCGTCAATACTCACGCTAATGGCGATCACTGTCACGGCAACGAACTGGTCACGGGCGCCAATATTATTGCATCAGCGGCCTCGGCCCTGGAAATGGGCGAGTTAACGCCCGAAGCGATGGCGGCCATCATGGAGAGCACACGGGAGCCTGGCCCATTAAGCGAGTATTTTCAGCACTGCTTTGGTCAGTTTCGCTTTGATGGGATCCGCTTTACGCCCCCAACGCACACCTTTAACGGTGAATTAGATCTTAAGATAGGCGACAAGCAGGTACATCTGTTAGAAGTGGGCCCGGCCCACACCCGAGGAGACGTGCTGGTGCATTCTCCATCCGACCGAGTCGTGTTTACCGGAGATATCCTATTTATTGATAGCACGCCGCTCATGTGGGAGGGGCCGGCCGCAAACTGGATTAAGGCCTGCCTACTCATCGAAGAGATGGACGTAGACTTCATTGTACCGGGGCACGGCCCCATCACTGACAAACACGGTGTAGCCAAGGTCCGGCGCTACCTGCAATATGTGCATGATCAGGCACGCATTCGGTATGACGCTGGCATGAGTGCATTCGAGGCCGCCAAGGATATTGAGTTGACGGAATACTCCGCCTGGTCTGACCCAGAACGTATCGCGATCAATGTGGACAGTTTGTACCGAGAATTTTCAGGAGACCAGGCGAGGACCCATATGCTTGAATTAATGAGTCAAATGGCTACTCTGGCGGGTTTTGACACAACCGACCGAACATAAGCCTAATCCCTTTTTTCGGCAACGCTGCGCGACACTCCACCACAATGAATGCTCAGGCCGCCTAAAGATCGTTCTGCCAAAGAACCTGTTATTCTCTAACGACACCGCTATACTAGTGGGCGAGCAAAACCGCGCCGTGCTGGCAACAGGATCATTGAAAAAACTAACAACAAAAGCAGACATCAGGGACGAACTGTTCGAGGAGACTCAACGCTTCCTCAAAGCGGGCGGCGCTGTTAATGAAATCGCTCAGGGCATTTCGGGCAAGAACCCTGGAGATCCAGCCGTATTCCTTAATCGCACGCTCTTCGCTGAGCCCAAAAGCCCCCGCACCCCTGTGCCAGAAGTCGTCGCGGCTATTGAAGCGCGTCGTATTCAAAAAATACGCCACAAGCCGCGATTCAAAAATCGCACGCCATCCCCGCAGCGCAAAATAATCTACGACGATTTCGGCGAACCTCTGCGCCGTATCTGGCAAGAAGAATAAATTTTCTCGGACTCAGCAACGTCATCGAAGTCTTCCCTCTACAACGCCACTATTGCAGCGCTTTTCGCTGAGAAAACGCCCCGTTCTGTCCGAAATGCTTGCATCGACGCAATGCAGTAGCTATTTTATCAGGCGATACGAAAAGGAACCGACACGTGACTATCGATATAACCCCGTTCACAGTAGCTATCCCCTCCTCGGCACTAGAGGACCTTAAACAGCGCCTTGAACGTGTGCGTTGGCCCGAGAAAGAGACCTGTGAAGACTGGGGTCAGGGTATTCCGCTGCAGTATACCCAAGAGCTCGCACAGTACTGGGCGACAGATTATGACTGGCGACGCTTTGAGAAAAAGCTTAATGGCTGGCCACAGTTTATGACCAGTATCGAGGGTATCGACATTCACTTTATTCACCAGAGAAGCCCGCATGAAAATGCCCTTCCCCTTATTATCTCACACGGATGGCCCGGTTCAATTGTAGAGTTTCACAAAATCATCGACGCACTGGCGAACCCAACGGAACATGGCGGAAAAGCAGAAGACGCTTTCCATGTGGTAGCTCCGTGTTTACCCGGCTACGGATTTTCCGGCAAACCCACCAGCACAGGCACCTCTGTAGAAAAAATTGGCCAAATGTGGGGCCAACTGATGGACCGACTGGGTTACACGCGTTATGTGGCACAAGGTGGTGACTGGGGCAGCATGGTCACCCAAAGCATGGGCATGACCGAGACTGAGCACTGTGCTGCCATTCACATCAATATGCCGATTGTCGCACCAGACCCAGACACGATGGACAACCTCACCGCACTGGAGCAGTCCGCACTGGTCGACATGGGCGCCTATATGGAACAAGGCTCTGGCTATTCCAAGCAACAATCAACCCGCCCCCAGACGCTGGGTTATGGCCTCGCTGACTCTCCCGTCGGACAGATGGCGTGGGTGGTCGAGAAATTCTACATGTGGACCGACTGCGAAAAGGATGGCACGAAACATCCAGAAAATGTCCTGACAAAAGATGAATTGCTCGACAATGTCATGATGTATTGGCTAAACAATAGCGCTGCCAGTTCCGGACGTCTATACTGGGAGAGTTTCGAAAACGCTAATATGGACCCGATTAACATCCCTGTCGGGTGCTCTATCTTCCCTAAGGAGATTTTTCGCAGCAGCCGCCGCTGGGCACAGAAGCGCTTTTCGAACCTCATTCACTGGAATGAACTGGAACGCGGCGGGCATTTCGCAGCACTGGAACAGCCTGAACTTTTCTTGCAAGAGATACGCAGCTGCTTCAGTGCACTGCGCTAAATAAGGCTAGTATCTGCCGCCTTCTTCGCTGGTAAGCAGACTGTTGCTGAATGGACGTGAGACAGGGTTTCCGACTTCAGGCTGTGCCTGATGCTGCTCCGCATTGATTAATGAAGCGCTGACAGCA
>TARA_B110000503_G_scaffold132795_1_pt1 | contig 29855 bp, 23 predicted proteins | sample TARA_B110000503 | Tara Oceans TARA_B110000503 (sample SAMEA4397472) | marine metagenome | biome: Polar Biome; feature: [SRF] surface water layer (ENVO:00010504); material: water (ENVO:00002006), including particulate matter (ENVO:01000060) such as... | depth 5 m | reverse complement strand
AGGCATTGGACCTTTTTTTATGCCAGGTTTAAAAGTTTTTCTATCTAATAATTATAGGGAGAATCAATATGGACATTTTAATCCTTCTTGCAATAGGCGCAGTGGCTGGCTGGTTGGGCAGTGTAATCATGACCGGTCAAGGATTTGGCTTGCTCGCTAATATAGTGATCGGCATCGTGGGTTCATTTATCGGTAGTTGGCTGCTCGCTGTGGTAGGCATTTTTGAAGAGGGCTCCCTTCTCGGGGCAATTCTGAAAGCTACATTTGGAGCAGTAGTACTGCTGTTTATTGTCGGAATCATCAAGAAGGCATAAGTACTTTTCCTGCTAGATGTTCCGGGGCTTGCTTGAAAGGCTAACATAATCCGGAACGTCTAACATGTGTTGTCAGCGTTAGTTTTTTAGTGTCATAGTGTAACTGTCACTGCAGTCGCGCAAGCGTTGGCATTAGTTCGTGCCTCCTCAATCGAAGCGGCAGTCGCCAGAGCAACCCCCATGCGGCGCAAGCCGGACACTTCCGGTTTGCCAAACAAACGCAGCTGCGTATTCTCGATCGAAAGGGCCTTTTCAAGGTTGCCAAATTGGACATTCTGACTTTCGCCAGGAACCAAAATGACATTCGATGCACTGGGACCATTTTGTTGAATCGCTGGGATGGGTAAATCTAGTATCGCTCGCGCATGCAGTGCAAACTCAGACAGGTCCTGAGAGACCAGCGTGACGAGTCCAGTATCGTGCGGGCGTGGTGATACTTCGCTAAAAATAACCTCATCACCCTTGATAAAAAGCTCCACTCCAAACAGGCCTTTGCCGCCCAGAGCCGTGGTGACTGTTTTAGCCATAGCGTGTGCGGCCGATAATGCTGACGTGGTCATTGCTTGTGGTTGCCAAGATTCCTGATAATCACCGCCTTCCTGTCGATGTCCGATGGGGGCGCAAAAGGAGGTGCCATCGCGATGCCGCACGGTGAGCAGCGTTATTTCAAAATCAAAATCAACAAAGCCCTCTATAATCACCTTCCCTTTGCCTGCGCGACCACCTTCCTGCGCATAGTGCCATGCCGCATCGATGTCAGCCTCGGTTTTGAGTAGAGATTGCCCCTTGCCAGAGGAACTCATGATGGGCTTAATGACACAGGGTAGACCAATGTCGCTTACGGCTTCCCGATACTCTTTTTCAGTTTGAGCGAAGCGATAGGTACTGGTTTTTAGCCCGAGTTCTTCTGCGGCGAGCCGACGTATTCCTTCGCGATTCATGGTCAGTTGAGTCGCTTTTGCAGTGGGAATAATGGTGAAGCCTTCGCGCTCCAGTTCAGCCAGGGTGTCGGTTGCGATGGCTTCGATTTCGGGCACGACTAAATCGGGCTTTTCCAATTCAATGACATTGCGCAATGCCTGACCATCGAGCATGTCGACCACGTGGGAGCGGTGAGCGACTTGCATCGCAGGTGCATTGGCATAACGATCGACAGCAATAACCTCGACACCCAGTCGCTGTAGCTCAATGGCCACTTCTTTTCCGAGTTCGCCGGCACCGCATAAAAGCACTTTTTTTGCGGTTTGACTCAGCGGTGTTCCAATTTTTACCGACATAGATGGGCTCCTTAACGTGTCAAAAAGTGTCGATGAAGGGCTGGCCGGCGTCCGACGCGTTGTCCGATTCACTGCCTACGTGAGCGATACGCAGTAAAAAACAGAACTAGGATGAATAAAACCAGTACTGCCAGTAGTATCTGCAATCGAAAGCGGCCCAGAATTCCATTATACACGCTCTGCCGCCAAGGGTTATAGTTCGCGGGGAGGGGCAATACACTGTTTTTTAGAGCGTATTCCTGATAATGGTCGAGCATCGCCTGCAAGCGTTTTGGCATTTGTTTGCTCAAGTCGTCAGTCTCGCCTGGGTCAGCCACAATGTTGTACAGATGCCATTTATCGTCACCCGCTGGAGCATCGTTGAGGACGATTTTGTAGTCCCCTTGAAATAGTGCCGCGTTACCTCCTAATTCATAGCCAATAACATCAGTCTCTGAGTAAACGCGCTCGACCTGACCGTGAATTAGGGGTAGAAGGCTGCGTCCAGTCATAGATTCTATCGGTCGACCACCGTAGCGGTTGGCCGGCGGATCGACGTTAGCTATTTCCAAGATGGTGGCAGGAATATCAGTGACATAGGCAAATGCGTTTAACAGCTGCGGCTGTTGAGGAATTGATTTTCCCGCAATAATAAGAGGTACGCGCATTCCGCCTTCACCGGCATAGAATTTGTAGTAGGAGAGGGGGGAAGCGGCGGCACTGGCGAAGCTTGGGCCAATCGTATTGAAGCTACCTTTTAGTCCAAGCGTGTCGTAGTCAGTAGTATAATCTTGCAGCGCAAGACTGATTCGCACCGGAAGGGCGCGAGGGTAATCTACGCCAGACGCCTCACTGCCATTGTCGGAAGTGAAGATAAACACCGTATTTTCGTATTGATCAGTATCTTTAAGAAAGGTGACAAGCCGCCCAATGTTATGATCCATTGCATCGACCATGCCCGCGTAAACTGCCATGCGCTTGGCATGATAATGCTGCTCATCGGCAGTATACCCCTCCCAGTTGTTGGTGGTGGACATGTCCACCATGGCGATGCCGGGAGGAATGATCCCTAATTGTTCTGCTCGCCCCTGGCGTTGCTTGCGCAGCTCTTCCCAGCCGGCATCGTAAACACCCATATACTTATCCGTAAATTCCTGCGGCGCCTGTACCGGTATGTGCACAGCCTGAAAAGGTAAATAGGCGAAAAAAGGCTGTCCATCTGAGGCGTTGGAGGCAATGAACTCAATGGTTTTGTCCACCAGAAAACGTGAAGAGTAAAAATCCTTCGGTAATGTATATTCTTCCCCATCGGCAAACCAGTTGGCTTTCTCATAGATCGGAATATAGGGCTTCTGCTCCCAGTTGTCAGCGCCCGTATCGGCCATGGTCACTGTGCGTTCAAAGCCGCGACGAAACGGCAGTAGATCGGGCGTCTTCCCCAGATGCCACTTGCCCGCCATATAGGTGTGGTAACCCGAATCCTGCAGTAAGCTGGCGATGGTGACCACATTGTGTCCGAGTGTACCGCGGTAGTTGGCATGTTCTGCTTGTTCGGGTGGAATGGTCTCCGGAATATTGGGAACGCCGTTACGGTGGCTGTCGACACCTGTGAGTAACATGCCTCGCGTCGGTGCACAGCTGGCGGCGGTATGGTAATTGGTGAAACTCACGCCCTGCTCAGCAAGCGCACTAAGGGCTGGGGTATGTATTTCACTGCCATAGGGTGCGATGTCACTGAACCCCAGATCGTCGGCAAGTATAAGCACGATGTTAGGGCGTGCAGCCTGTGCCATCGAACCCTGCCATACGTTCGCGATGATCAGTAGCAGGAAAAAAAAATACTGACGCTCTATGTCGCATCGCCGCGCCATGGATCAGGTGTCCCGCGAAAGTCTGGAGGACGCCAACAGCAGCAGTGATGCCACTACGACTTCAACGACGATCATGTCTAATGCGAGTGCGGCGTCGTGGAATAACCAGGCTAGAAGACGCAATGCTGCAACAAGCGACAGCGTCAGTGCAGGGGCATAAAACCAGCTTCGTTGTCCTGTGACTAGGGCGATCAAGATCATGCTGCCCATGGAAAGAAATAGAGCACCGACATCGCCGATCTGAGAACTGCGTCCCACGCCGGAGAGTAGTGTCATGCCCAAGTCAGAGGCAGCGCTAGACGGGTCTATGGCCCAGCGCAGGCCTATTACTAAAAACCCTATGGCCGGCAAGGCCACCAATGCGCGTAGCAAGCTGTTCATTGTTCGATTTCCCTAGATTTTAGTAATATAGTCGGTCAGCTTGAACTTTCTTAAGCGCAGTCGCATATAAAAGGTTGTCCAAAGCCAATTAGTGTTATTTCGTCCATTTTTATCAATAAAATAATTTACACATCCGCCGCCGTTCCAAACTGTTCTCTGCAAGGAAGACTGCAACCTCTCGTTATAGGGAGCGATTTTCTGTCTATCGACGGTGAAGCTGGCGATATTTTTTGCCCTCACAGTATTTAGCGCGTTCGGGATGTACTTGAGCTGTGCTTCAATGATCACAAAAGCGGAGATGAAGGTATACAAATTGGGGCCGAAGGTCAAAAAACAGTTGGGGCAATCCTCCACCACGGCAGCAAGATAGACCGATGGACTTCCACGCCAGTGTCTGACGTTGAAAGTCTGGTTGTCCGCCCTGAGTGGAGGGAAGCGAGGTGCCGCACAGGGTCAGCGCAACACCCATAATGCCCGCAGCGAATCAGCAGAGGCTGGGACTACACAGCTGCCATACTTTTGGTCGCTGGCCCCATAAGCACAAATATGCGAACACTACCAATCTAGACGAGATATTGGCATACTAGGTGCGAAAATTTTTTTGTCCGCGAAAAGAGAGGATACTAGAGCATGAATATAGATTTTTCCGCAGAGGAGCTGACATTCCAGCAAGAAGTCAGTGCGTTTCTGGCAGCGGAGCTCCCTAGCGACATCCGAGATAAAGCGGCCAACAGCATTGAGCTGACCAAAGACGACTTTGTGACCTGGCAGAAAATTCTGGCCCAAAAAGGCTGGGCTGCTACTAACTGGCCGGTTGAGTTTGGCGGTACTGGCTGGACGCCTACGCAAAAGTATATTTTTGATAACGAGTGCGCAAAAGTCGGTGCTCCAGAAGTGATGGCCTTTGGATTAAAAATGGTCGCACCAGTTATCTATTTATATGGCAACGAAGAGCAGAAGCAGCGATTTTTGCCCGACATTCTTGCGAGTAACGTTTGGTGGTGTCAGGGCTATTCCGAGCCTAACGCTGGATCTGATTTGGCGTCATTAAAAACAACAGCTATACGCGACGGCGATGAATACGTGGTGAATGGGACCAAAACCTGGACCACATTGGGCCAGCACGCCGATTGGATATTTTGTTTAGTTCGCACTGGTGCTGCCGATGTTAAAAATCAAAATGCCATCTCCTTTTTATTGATTAATATGAAAACGCCAGGTATTAATCTTTCGCCTATTTATCTGTTGGACGGTTCGCCCGAGGTTAATGAAGTACATTTTGATAATGTGCGCGTGCCAGCAGAAAATCTGATTGGCGAAGAAGGCAAAGGTTGGACCTATGCCAAGGTATTGCTTACCCACGAGCGCACGAATATTGCCGGTGTTGCCAAAAGTAAAAAACGCCTGCAAGACCTGAAAGAAAAAGCGGCGCACACTAGCGATGGCCTATCGGGCACTAAGACTATGTTGAGCGATAATTCCGCTTGGCAGCAAAAAGTTGCTGAGTTAGAAATTGAATTGTTGGCTCTTGAGTATACCGAGCTCAAAACATTGGCTGAGGTGAGTACGGGCAAGGCGCCAGGGCCTGAGTCGTCTATTTTGAAAATCAAAGGTACTGAAATACAACAGGCCATCGATATGCTTAATGTGGAATTGGCAGGCTATTACGCTCTACCTTTTGTTCGTGATCAGTTTCTAGAGGGGTTTGCGGGTGTAGCGATTGGTCCTGATCAAGCGGCTGGCAGTGCACCCACTTACTTCAATAACCGCAAAGCCACTATTTATGGCGGCAGTAACGAAATTCAAACCAATATTATCTGCAAAGCCGTACTCGGCCTGTAAGCGGGGAGAGACAATGGATTTTTCATACAGTGAAGAACAGCAGATGCTGCAGCAAAGCGTCAGTAAATTTATTAGCCAAGACTATGATTGGGATAGCCGCCAAGCTATTTCTAAAAGTGCCACAGGATTTAGCGCTGAGCACTGGCAACTCTTTGCCGAGCTCGGCTGGTTGACCATACCCTTTAAAGAAGACGACGGCGGTTTTGGCGGCAGCGCGGTTGATTTGATCGTGACCATGCAAGAGTTTGGCAAAGGCTTGCTGGTCGAGCCATTTCTAGCCAACACCATACTCGCGGGTACGGTAATCAGTGAGGCTGGCAGCAGCGAACAAAAAGCGACACTGCTAGCGCCACTCATGGAAGGATCGCTGCAATTGGCTTTTGCCTATGCTGAACCACAAAGCCGCTATGAACTGTCTAACGTGCAATGTAGCGCTGTGATCAATGGCGACGAGATGGTACTTAACGGGCATAAGTCGGTGGTATTGAATGGCGCAGCAGCTGAAAAAATTCTGGTTTCGGTGCGGACGTCTGGTGAATCTTGCGATCGCGAAGGGATCAGTCTGATTTGGGTCGATGCCAGCACGGCAGGTGTTCGACGCGAGTGTTATGCCAGTGTCGATGGCCAACGTGCGGCTGATATTTGGTTTGATAATGTTGCGCTTCCTGCGAGCAACCTATTAGGTAATGTAGGTGATGCCATCGACGTGATTGAAATGACTATTGATAAGGCAGCTCTAGCGGTCTGTGCAGAAGCGGTTGGCGCCATGGAAATGTCGCTGATGAAAACCGTCGAATACAGCAAAATTCGCAAGCAATTCAAGGTGACGCTTTCAACCTTTCAGGCACTACAACATCGCATGGCGAATATGTTTATAGAGCTTGCTCAGGCCAAATCTATTTTGCTCATGGCAGCGATGGAGATGGACAGCTTAAGTGGACGTGCACCTAAAGCGGTGTCAGCCGCTAAAAGCCGCATTGGCAAGGCGGCGCGACTGGTGGGCGAAGAGTCGATTCAAATTCACGGGGGCATTGGTGTCACCGACGAACTCGATGTCGGACATTATTTCAAGCGTCTTACCTCGATTCAATTTTTGTTTGGTAGCACTGACCACCATACCGCCCGCTTCGCAGCCAGCTAACGTAAACGCAATAGAGTGCTTGTTGGATTGCCACAATGGTAGTTCAATGAGCTTCTGTGTGTTGCTCGCTGGTTTATGAGGCTGCGGTGTCTTGTGAGCCGCTTAACGGCTAAATAGCGCAGCCCTTGTGAGCTGCATCACCCATGCCACATCTCGACGGACGATTAGCTTTGGCTGATTTCTATATTACCAACGAATATTGGTTCGCTGCTATTCAACTCATATTGGCGATGTTCGGGGTGGGCGCCACTTTAACCGGCAGCGACTTTCGCGACGTCGCACGTGAACCTAAATCTGTGACGATTGGCACGCTGGTCCAATTGGGGGTGATCCCGCTATCGGCATTAGTGTTTATCTCAACACTAGGCTTAATGGGTGGCATTGCCGTGTCTATAGCCCTGATTGCTGCTATCCCCGGCGGAGCGAGCTCAAATTTTTTCACCTATTTTGCGCGGGGCAATTTCGCACTGTCTATATGCATTACCGCGATCACCACATTGGCTTGTCTTTTTTCAACGCCGATTATTCTCGAGATGTTGATCGGCGACTACATGCCCGCCGATTTCGTCATGCCCAGGCTACTCATCATGCGAGAGATAGCGCTTACCCTTCTCATTCCTTTGTCGCTGGGTATGCTTTATTTATACCTGTTCCCCAAATCTGCAGTACACCTGTCTAAATGGTGTATTCGGGGCTCGTTGTTGGGTATTGGTTTAATCGTTGTGGGTTCCGGCATGGCTGGCCGGATCGATATAGAAGCATTTGGAGTGAATAATGCATTAATTATCGTTTTTCTGACGTTACTCTTTGCGATTATTGGATGGTTTAGCGGACGCCTGACCGGACTGAATCGAGCCGACTGCTCTGCCATCGAAATGGAGGTAGTGGTGCGCAATGTGAATCTTGGCATCCTTATCAAGGCCACACTATTTCCGGCCGCGGCTTTACAAACAGCGGCACTCGGCGACACGGTGCTATTTGCGCTGCTGCTTTACGGTGGCCTGCAAATGCTGATCGCGGCAGGCCTTATCGCGCTGGGCCGTCGCTCGGCAGCTGCGCACAGCGCGTGCTAACAATACACATTGCCGCTGACATAATGGCAAACTATAGGCGTAATGGCGTAGGCGCCGCGCTAGTATTGCGAATAACAGACCACAGCAGTAGAGCTACATACCCATTTGGGTGAGTATGTTCTCCTGAATAAATGACAGAGGAAAGGCTATGTCAGACTCAGAAGGTTCCATCAGCGTCGAGCAGCGCGGACACATACTGTTGATCGGGCTTAATCGACCCGAAAAATACAATGGCTACACGCCAACCATGGCCAAGGAACTCCTTGAGGCGTTTACGCTCCTAGACGAAAGTAATGAACTCTTCGTAGGCGTACTCTTCGGACACGGAGAACACTTTACGGCCGGGCTCGATCTTCCCAAGTGGACAGGACGCATGCAACACCGGAGCAATATAAAGGAAAGCTCAGAGCAACCAGTCGATCCCATAGCGCTTGGGCGAGCCTGCCGCAAGCCAATCATCACCGCCGTGCAGGGCATCACCTTTACCTTTGGAATCGAACTTGCGTTGGCCGGTGATATTGTCATCGCCGCTGACAATTGCCGTTTCTCTCAGTTGGAGCCGGCACGGGGTATTCATGCTACCGGCGGCGCCACAATCCGCTTCGTACAGCGCGGCGGGTGGGGCAATGCCATGTACCATTTGCTAACGAGCGACGAGTTCGACGCTCAGGAAGCGTATCGAATCGGTTTCGTGCAAGAAGTCGTCCCGGTTGGCAAGCAATTGGAGCGTGCGCTGGAAATCGCCGCAGTGATCGCGGCACAAGCTCCTCTTGCCGTTCAAGCCACCAAGGCGTCGTCGAGACGGTTTGTAGAGGAAGGTTTTGCTGCGGCCGTGCGTGAACTCGGCCCGACGCAGCAGCGGCTCATGGCCAGCGAGGATGCCAATGAGGGCATCCAATCTTTTATAGAGCGGCGTACGGCAGTCTTTAAGGGCGTATAATTTGGAAGGTATCAGGGCTTACATTGTTGGTTTCACACAGTCGGACAGCTGAGGCCTGGGCCCAATAGTGTTGGATATTTACGGCGATGACAGAGTTGAATATGGTAGAAGTGGACGCTAGAGGGTTGGCTTGCCCAATGCCTCTGTTGAAGGCCAAACGGGCGCTGAATAGCATGCATGTTGGCCAAAGGCTTCGTGTGCTGGCGACGGATCAGGGTTCTGTTAGGGACTTTCGTGTCTTTGCAGAGCAGTCGGGCCATCTGCTGCTTGATAGCGATGAGACCGATGGTGTTTACAGCTACCTGATGGAAAAGCAGTGATATTCTAGGACGCTAGGCTCGTTTGGCAGAACGGATAAAGTTGTCAAAATGGCGTTGTTGCTCAAGCAATGATGGTGGCCGCCACAGTATAGTGAGCAGGCATACGCAAAACTTTGGTTGTCATAAGTAGAAATAACATACAGGGGGTATAGGGAAGAAATCCACTCACGCCCCCAGATTTTTGATCCAACGATGCGGCTCAATTATTCTGAATCTTCTCGAAATTTCGCTCGCAGCCAGCGTCAGTCCCGTCAGCTGGCCTCGACTTAATTAGCATCTCGACGCGATTAACACGCTGGTGGCAGCGGCCCCAATATTGGGAATTCCCCGAAGGGCGCGGGTGGGTTGTCTGCCAAAATATCGCCGATAAAGGTATCGACAATATCGTTCGCTGTCGAAACCGTGTTTGTTGGAATGTGGCCCTCTCCCGCCATGTTGGCGACCTGATGTGGACTGGCAGGTTGAGCGGCGATGGTATCAATGAGTCCCTGTGCGGCCCATTCGCAATTGTTCTGACCGGCGGTGGCAGCTTCGGGTATGGGTGGGAGGTCCCAAAAACAGAAGGGGTCTGATGCGCCGCCGACGAATAGCAGTGGCACCTCATCAAATCCCGCATCGATACGGCCCTCCGGGGCGATAGCATCACTGCGGTTGGTATCACCGTAAAAACCTTGTTTTCCCCCAACGCCCTCATAGGTCCAGCCCGGTTGACGCGGCGCCTGTCCCGGGTAAACGTCGAATAAGTCGAAAGCCCTCGGGCTCAAAATAGAATCCGCCACCACACCGGTGAGATATATGTCTTGCGCTGCGAAGCTCATAGCCAGATTGTAAACCCCTACCGAACCGGCGCTGGTACCGTGGGCAAACACCTCGGTGGTCGGATAATTCGCTACGGTATATTCAACCGCCGACATAGTGGCCTGCATACCGTTCACCTCGGCACCGGCGTTGGGGTGGTTGGGGTAGGCCGTGCCAAGACCGGAGTACTGGTCGTGGTCGCACATCGATACCATGACCACGCGATAACGCTCGCGGATGCGCCTTGTGAGGGTGATGTCTTTTAGCTGTCCATTCTCAAGGGTGCGGCCCTGAAGTTGTTTGATCAGGAAGTCATCGAAGGTTTCTTCGCGGTTCCAGGTGTCCTCGGTTTGGTTGCCGACGGCTTGGTAATCGCCATTCTCATCGTAAAAACCGGCGCCACCGCCATGCAGATAGACCCACAGGGGCGCTTCGGTGGTTTCGTCGCCGTTCGCTGGATTCACGACCATAAAAGTATAGTTGCCGCTGAGGCCACAGCTGTAGGTATTGTTGCGATAGAAATCAAAATCAAAGTCGAGGCCGAACGCGGTTTGGTTCTGCTCGCCGGCGAGGGTGATGCCGTCAGTGGTGCGCTCAACAACAAATTCGGGTTCCAGGTAGGTAATTACCAACGGGTCGGCCAGGACTGCCTCGAGGGCCGGGGCACCTTCAAAGCCTGCGGTGTTGATGGCGCAGGGAGTGGAACTGCCGCCACACAGTCCTGATGGTCTCTTCTTCCAGCCGGCGAAGTGCCAGCCCGGAGCAGGATCAGCCACGAATGTTTCCTCGAAGAAAATATCGCTGATATCCACCGAGCATACCTGGCCAGCGGCGCACTCTATTGCCGCGGATGTGGTGGTAACGCTCCCTTCCACTGGCGTTTCAATTTGGACCTTGCACGCCGTCAGGGCGGCGATCGATGTGTAGAGCAGGATGTGGCTTGTCTTCATGGTGTCACCTTCTTTCTGCTTATTACTGGAGCGAATCAGCCCAATATCAAATCCCTTGTTTAGGGTCCTCTGCCGCTTCCTTGTATGACAGATAGAGCTCTAGTTTTATGCGCTGGCGAGCATGCTCTCCAGATCCTGCGCTAGCAGAGGCAGGCGGTTCACAATGATAAAACCAGGCATCAATCTGCCCCCTATTGTCCTTTTCTAGGGAAAAACATTCGGCGGATTGGTCGCCAGCACACGGCTGATGAAGTTGTCCACTCTGTTGTTGACCGGATTTTGTCTGTTGGTTTCAACGTGATCGGCGGTGGGGGAGAGATCAAATACATGAGGACTGTCAGGTTGATTGGCAATCGCGTCACGCAAGTCATCATACTGCCAGCCGCAGTTACTCAAGCCGGCGGCTGCGGCCCGGGGAATTGCCTGTAAAATGCCATTGCGGTAGCCCCCGCAACCCGGGTCTTTCTCGCCGATAATGAACATGCTCGGTACCTCGACGAAGCCGCCTTCGATGACTGCCTCAGGGTAGATGCCAAGGCCCAGGTAGTCATAACCCAGTTTATCCATGCCATCGGTGCGAAGGTCGCCCCCGTTAAACACGTAACCCGGCTGGCCTACCAAGGCATCAAACATGTCGAATATCCTGGGAGGAGTGAATGCCCACGAGTCGGCCACGATCGCCGTCAGGTAAGTGCCTTCTTCCACATAGGCCTGTGACATGGCAAACACGCCAAGTGAGCCCGCGCTGGTACCGTGGGCGAAAACGTGAGTAGTAGGATAATTGGCTACGGTGTAGTCCATGGCAGCCATTGTGGCTTGCAAGCCATTCACCTGCCTCTCACCACCATTTGGGTTCGGGTTGTTCGGATAGGGCGTGCCCCTGCCGGCATAATTATCATGGTCACACAGTGAGACTAGCAGCACCCGGTATCCTTCCTGTATCCGCCGCGTGAGCGTGGAATCCATCACCTCGTCATTGCGCATCGTATTGCCCACAAGATGCTTATTGATCAGGTCATCAAAAGATTCCTCGTGGTTCCAGGTATCTTGAGTCAGATTTTTGACTGTTTGATAGACTTCATCCTCGTCGAACCAGCCATAGCCACCGCCATGCAGATAGGCCCACAGTGGCGACTCGGCACCAGGATTATTGGCGGGCTCCATCACGAAAAACGTGTAGTTCCCGGATAAGCCGCAGGTATAGGCCTCATTGCGGTAGAAGTTGAGTTCCCAGGAAGTATTGCTATTCAAACTGACTGTTCTGGATTCAACGAGTGTGATTTGGTCGGGGGTTCGGCTGACCAGTAAATCAGGTTCGAATATGGGTTCCAGATAAACTTCGACATCTACGCTGGTTAACTCTCCCGACACGTTCTCTAGTGCACAGGGTTCTGCGCTGCCGCCGCACAGGTAACCGTCCGCTTGTTTCCATCCAGCGAAGCGATAGCCATGATCCGCAACTGCCGTAAACGTATCAGAAAACTCAGCGCCGTTAACCACGTCAATCTCGCAGGTCTGATTGGCTGCGCAGTCTGTTTCCCCGGTGCGAGACACAATAGTACCGCCCTCGGGAACGACTTGCGTAATCTTGCAGCCAGTGAGGAGCAGCAAAGTAACAACGAGACAAGGTAATTTAAAGTTATCCATACGTAATGATTCCGCGCAAATTTCAACACAAGTAGAAATGGTAGGCTTCCTAACTGATAATGTATAATTATTAATTATTATTATATGATAATTAAAAAGCATCAAAAGGGAATTCCATGATAAGCCTAAAACAGCTCCGCCATCTCACCGTCATTGCGGAGCAAACAAACATGCACAAGGCTGCAGAAGTCCTGCACATCACTCAACCCGCACTGACGCGGAGTCTGAATACCTTAGAGGGGCTGCTCAATGTGAGGTTGTTTGACCGACACAGTGGGGGCATGCGAGCGACACCCTTTTGCACTGAAATTATCGACAAGTGTCACCAGATACTGCTTGATGTCGAAGATATTCAGCGCGCCGCTCGTCTCCTTCATAATGTCGAAGAAGGCGAATTGAACGTCGGTGTTGGCAGGGGAATCGGAGAGCTGGTTTTAAGAAATTCTATCCCAGAGTTCGTATCGCGACATCCCAATATCCGAATTATGGTCGTCGAAGGTACACATGACGATTTAACCCGCGGCCTCGAGAAGCGCGATTTCGATTTTCTTGTTATCGGGCTTGGCAGCTATCAGGGCGCTAGCGGATTACGGAAAGAATTAATTACCAATGTGCCTTTGTCAGTGATCGCGCGGGCAGGCCACCCACTGCAGGCAGAAAAAAACCTCAGTTTGAGTCAGCTGACCCAATATGCATTGATGTCTCCCACGTCGGTTGGCTCAGAACACCCGCTAGCATTAGCCGTCGCAGATGCTAACCCTGAATTAATCCTGCCGCATGTTATTTGTGGTGACTACCCGACACTGATAAGCACGCTTTTATGCTCCGATTGCGTGCTAATTTCTTCCGCACATAATTGTGAGTCTGAACTCCGACAGGGCTTGCTCGTAGCGCTCGATGTGACGCACCCAGCACTGAATACTGAACTTGGAATTATTGAGATAGATAAACGATCACGTTCGCCAGCGGCTGAGGCGTTTATGACGATTCTCGTCACATCGATGGTCGCTTTAGATTAATGGGGAAGAGGTTCGCTAAAGTAGGGGCATGGGTTTGCCATATGCTTGGAGAAACTGCCTGCGGTTGCAATACTGCGACGCGCTGTTGGCTATGGATGTCACTGCCCACCCCGGTGAGTCTGTCACGCTCCCACCTTGCAGTCACGACAGACATATCGGCTATCTTGCCTAGCGTCTGCTTGGTTGTTTTGACCTAGTGCGTCGTTCGGGGCAGCCACGGAGCTCTGGTGGGCTTGTCGCCGGGCGTTCCGGCGCGGATAAATAAGTACAAGCCTCGGCTATCCCTGATAAACTGTCAACGCGCTGTGCCGCGCAGTTTTTTGACCTTTGATTGAGATAGGTCCAGGGTGATTTCTCAGTACGGTTGCAAGGTACTAAGCACCAGATTGAGACAACACAGTAATAGAGATGCTTTAAAACCAATATTGACAGTCTATATACAGTGGCATAGGGCAGCAGACTAGGCCTGTATCTATTGGGTAGGGATGTAACGGCGCGCTCCAAGGGCAAGAGCACTGATAACGTAACGGACGATTTATGCTGGATATTTTCAAAAAGTGGTACAAGCGTTATCTGTCTGAGGAAGAGTCCGTTCTTGTACTGGTGTTGCTGGCGATAGCCGTGATGTTGTTCATGACCATAGGTGATATCCTCAAACCTGTGGTTGCGGCTATTGTACTGGCCTATCTTGCCCAAGGTGTCTCGGGGCGGCTTCAGCGCTACGGCTTGCCCCAGTGGCTTGGTGTCGCCGTATCGTATCTAGCATTTGTTGGCATCTTTTTCGGTTTTAGCTTTGCTTTGTTACCGCTGGTGTGGCGCCAATTGCTGAGTCTGGTGGGTGAAATGCCCCGGATGCTGGACCAGGCACAACAATTTCTGGGTATTCTGTCTGAACGCTATCCCGATATTGTTAGCAAAGAACAATTCATGGAGCTCATTAGTGTCGCGCAAACCGAATTCGCGGGATTAGGTCAGGTCGCCGTCACGCGCACACTGGCATCAATTCCCGGTATTCTAACGGTGCTGGTCTATTTGGTACTGATACCGATGCTGGTGTTCTTCTTTCTCAAGGATCGAGAAAAACTTGTTGATTGGTTGGGGGGATTTCTTCCCGCCGAACGACCTTTGTTACGGCGTATCTGGACAGAAATGAATGAGCAGTTTTCCAATTATGCTCGCGGCAAGGTACTTGAAATATTAATAGTGGGTTCTGTCACCTATTTTGCGTTTACCTGGCTGGGAGTGGCCTACGCGGCATTGTTGGGTTTATTGGTGGGGCTTTCGGTCATTATTCCTTATATCGGCGCTGCGCTCGTCACTGTGCCGGTAGTCATGGTGGGGTTTTTTCAGTGGGGATTTACCGGTGAATTTTATTACATGTTTTCGGTCTACATGATTATTCAGCTATTGGATGGCAACGTGCTGGTGCCATTTTTATTCTCGGAGGCGGTGAACCTGCACCCGGTAGCTATCATCTTGGCTGTGCTTTTTTTTGGCGGAATTTGGGGCTTATGGGGTGTCTTTTTCGCGATACCGCTGGCGACCCTAGTCAAGGCTATAATTAATGCTTGGCCTACCCCAGAGCAGGTTGTTTCTGAGGCTGACCCGCTCACGTAAATCTCATGGAGTTTCTGATGTCCGCGTTGAATTTCCGTCATAGCGTAAAGGCTCTGGCGTTTCTGTTTAGTGTCTTGTTACTGACGTCCTGTGTCACCACTTCGCCATTAGGCCCACAGCCGGCCAAGAGTCCGAATGACGATTACACCTATCGACTGCTAACGTTAGATAACAGTCTGGAGGTGTTGCTGATTTCTGACCCGGATGCTCCTAAAGCTGCCGCTGCTCTGGATATTTTGGTGGGCAGCGGGGATAACCCGCGCGGTCGTGCAGGCCTCGCTCATTTCCTCGAGCACATGTTGTTTCTGGGCACCGAAAAATACCCTGACGCGGCCGAATACGGGCACTTTATTACCGAGCATGGAGGCAGCCGCAATGCCTATACCAGCTTTGAGAATACCAATTACTTCTTTGACGTCAACAGCGCTGATTTGCCGGTGGCGCTTGACCGGTTTGCTCAGTTCTTTATTGCGCCCCGCTTTGATGCGCAATATGTCGAGCGCGAAAAAAACGCGGTTGAGGCTGAATATCAAATGGGGTTAAAGAGCGATAGTCGTCGCGAGCTCGATGTGTTGCAGGAGGTGTTCAATCAGGACCATCCCTACAGTCAATTTTCGGTGGGAGCGTTAGACACTCTTGCTGATCGTCCCGAATCTGAAATTCGAGACGATTTGATTCAGTTTTACAACACACACTACTCGGCCAATGTGATGCGTCTGGTGGTGCTAGGTTCGCAGTCGCTTGACGAACTAGAGGCGCTGACGAGCCCCTTGTTCAGCCAGATACCGAATCGCTTTTTAGAGCGTGAAACAATTGTTGAGCCCCTATTTGAAGCGGGTAGTTTACCCCTGTTTGTGCAGCTGCAGCCGTTGGCTACTCGGCGGCAATTGAGTGTTTCTTTTCCACTTCGCGATTACCGCGCTCAGTATCATGTGAAGCCAGAGGTGTACTTAGGCAATCTGATCGGTCATGAGGGGGAGGGGAGTTTGTTGTCCGCTCTTAAACAAGCAGGTCTGGCGGAGGGCTTATCTGCAGGTCAGGGTCTGGCGTGGCGCGGTGGGGCTCTCTTTAGTGTCAATATCTCGCTGACGGAAAAGGGGGCAGGAGACCCGGATCGGGTGTTGCAATTGCTTTTTGCCTACGCAGATATGTTGCGTCAAGAAGGCCCCCAGGATTGGCTTTATGTCGAGCAATCGAGGCTGGCAGACCTTAGCTTTCGTTTTCGCGAGCAGGCCAGCCCCATGCGTTATGTGAGTAACGTGGCCAGCGGTATGCAGCATTACGCACCGCAGGATATTTTGCGTGGGCCGTATATGATGACCGGTTATGACGAGGCGATTCTGGCGGAACTGCTGCAGCAGTTCAGGCCCGATAATGCTCTGGTGACGTTTAGTGACCAGGCTGTTGTTGGCGATAAGGTCTCCGAGTATTACCAAGTGCCCTATTCGCAGCAGGCGTTGGATGTTGGGCGTGTCACCAGGCCTGAGGGTGACAGAGGCGCGGATGCGCTGCATCTTCCTGTGCCTAACGAATTCATTGCCGAGGATGTGTCGTTGGTGGAACTGCCCAAGGATATGCCAACGCTGCCGCAGCTGGTGCTGCAATCTGGCAGACAAAAAATCTGGTTTATGCCGGACGAACAGTTCAGGGTGCCCAGGGGATTAACGTACATCAATTTTCGTTCGCCCGGGGTGGGGCAATCTGCTGAGCAAACGGCGCGGGGAGCACTCTACGCAGCATTGCTCACTGACCAAGTAAACGAGTTTGCCTATCCCGCCCAATTAGCGGGGATGAGTTTTGCTTTCTACGGGCATACGCAAGGCATTGGTTTGCGGGTGGGTGGTTACAGTGACAAGCAGACATTGTTACTAAAGCGTTTGTTAGGCAGCGTCGTCGAGCCTAACTTTAGTCAGCGCCGTTTTGATGATATTCGCAGCGACATGATCCGGAGCTTGAAAAATGCCATCGCACAACGTCCTAGTACACAGGTTGTTGATGATTTGAATGAAAGTCTACTTTATGGTCAATGGGGCGAAAAGGCTGTGATTTCGGCTCTTGAGACAACAGACCTGAGTCAACTTGACGGGTATATCCGCCAGTTCTGGCGCAGTGCTTCCGCCGAGGCACTGATCTACGGCAACTATGAGCCTGGCGAGGCACCACAATTATCGGCGATGTTGCAGGATATTATCAGTAGCGATCCCGCGCCAACGGTGCCCAAGCGCAGGGTGCTGAGGCTGGCTGCGGGCGAGTCGGCCCAATACGTAGTGGATGTTCCTCACGATGATTCAGTGGTTGCGTGGTACCTGCAAGGAGACGGGGATAGTGCGTATGACAGGGCCGCGACGGCGCTGACAGCCCAAATCATGTCGTCAAGTTTTTTTCAGGAATTGCGCACCGAGCAGCAGTTGGGCTATGTCGTCGGGGCCTCCAGTTATAGCAAGCTGCTGGTGCCCGGCCTGCTAATGTTGGTGCAGTCCCCGGTTGCAGATGCCAATGCGGTCGCAGTGGCAATGAACAATTTCATGCTGAACGTGGAGTCACAACTGGATGAGGCACAATTTGAGCGGCATAAAGTGTCGCTGGTCAGTGATATTTTGCGGCCGGATAAAAACCTAGCGGAACGGGGTGAGTACTTGTGGCAAGCCATTGCGCGCCAGGATCTGGACTTCGCTGAGCGTCAGACGCTGGCAACGGCGGTGGAGGCCATCACTCTGGATAGCTGGCGGGTCTACTACGAGCGGGTCTTTCTAGCGCAGCGTCACTCGTTGCAAGTGGTCGCTCCGGGTAGCCGGGGTATTCTTCCAGAAGGCGATTTTGATCGTTACAATTCAGCCAAAGCCATTCAGCGCGGGCATGCCACGTATGTCCGACAGTAAGGCCTAGTCGGTAAAAGCGCCTGAGCGGTTGCGGCCTCGGCATTGAGGCGTAGTGGGCGGAAAGCGACTCGATTATATAGTTCTAATATGGAACTAAATAGATTTATGCAGACGGCTTCGGTATCATCAACGCACGCTTGTTGAGTTGGGCATCGCGTGTCGAGTCTGCTATGGTCATTCAAGCGAGGCTTGGTTTGGCTGTGTTCCGTGTTATAGCCAAATAAGTTCTATTTTAGAATCTATTAAGGGCTGAGTGTGACTCGTCCTGCTGTTTTACAGGAGCTTGAGCTGAGATGAAGGAAGACTTAAACCCCCCGGAAACCCGCGAGTGGCTTGATGCGCTCGACGATGTGGTAAAACACGCAGGTGCTGAGCGCGCTTCCTTTTTGCTGCTGGAGTTGTCCAAGCACGCAATCAACGCTCGTCTGCGCCTGCCTTCCGCTATCACCACCCCCTTTTCCAATACGATCTCGCCTTCCGAAGAAAAAATGATGCCCGGTGATGTCTTTATGGAGCGCCGGATTCGCTCGTTGGTGCGCTGGAATGCACTGGCTATGGTGATGCGCGGTAATGATAACGATGAGGGACTGGGCGGCCATATTTCGAGTTTTTCCTCCAGCGCTACGTTATATGACGTGGGCTTTAACCATTTCTTTCGAGGTACTGAGGGCGGTCACCCAGGAGATCTGGTGTTTTACCAGGGACACAGTGCGCCAGGCATGTATGCGCGTTCTTATCTGGAAGAGCGACTAACGGAGGAACAATTGGATAACTTTCGGCGGGAGGTGGGTGGTCATGGGCTGTCATCCTACCCGCATCCATGGCTGATGCCCGACTACTGGCAGTTTCCCACCGTGTCCATGGGGCTCGGTCCGATACAGGCCATTTATCAGGCGAGAGTGATGAAGTATCAGCAGGATCGCGGTCTGCTCGACCATGGCGACAGAGAAGTCTGGTGCTTCATGGGCGACGGTGAGTGTGATGAGCCTGAGTCCCTTGGCGCTATATCGCTCGCTGGTCGCGAAGGGATGGGTAATCTCAATTTTGTGATCAACTGCAACCTGCAACGCTTGGACGGTCCGGTGCGCGGCAATGGCAAAATTATTCAGGAGCTGGAAGGAATTTTCCGCGGCGCAGGCTGGAATGTGATCAAGGTGATCTGGGGTCGCAAGTGGGACCGTCTGCTGGAGAAAGATAAAACCGGTCTGCTACAGAAACGTATGGATGAAGTCTGTGACGGCGAGTTGCAAAACTACAAGTTCAATGGCGGAGCCTACACTAGAGAGCATTTCTTCGGTAAGTATCCTGAACTTCTGGAGCTGGTGGCCGACTTGTCGGATGACGATATCATGTACCTCAACCGCGGTGGGCACGATCCTTATAAAGTATACGCAGCATATGCCGCGGCTGTTGGAGAGCATGAACGTCCCACCGTGATTCTGGCAATGACGGTGAAGGGTTATGGTACAGGTGAAGCTGGCCAGGCGAACAATGAAACTCACGCCCTGAAAAAGCTCGACATAAAAAGTCTCAAGGCGTTCCGGGACCGCTTTGATATTCCTATTAGTGATGCCGAGTTAGAAAATGTGCCGTACTATCGTCCGCCGGCAGACAGTCCAGAGATGCGCTATATGCTTGAGCGAAGGCAGGCCCTGGGCGGTCTACTGCCTAGGCGACGCGCAGCCATGGATTTACTCGAGACACCACCGCTGACGGCTTTCGGCAATCAGCTTAAGAGCAGTGGTGCGCGAGAAGTTTCTACCACGATGGCCTTTGTGCGTATGCTTTCGAGTTTGGTAAAGGACGCCGATATTGGGCAGCGAGTGGTGCCAATTGTGCCGGACGAAGCGCGTACGTTTGGCATGGAAGGTATGTTTCGTCAGCTCGGTATTTATTCTTCGGTAGGCCAGCGCTACACGCCACAAGATACCGGACAGATGATGTATTACAAAGAGGACATCAAGGGGCAGATTCTGCAGGAGGGCATTAACGAGGCGGGCGCATTCTCCGCCTGGTTGGCCGCAGCCACGTCTTACAGCACCAGTGCGTATCCTATGGTGCCGTTCTACATTTTTTACTCCATGTTTGGTTTTCAGCGTATTGGGGATCTGGCTTGGGCGGCTGGCGACAGTCAGGCGCGTGGATTTCTCATCGGGGCGACAGCTGGACGCACCACACTGAATGGCGAGGGCCTGCAACACCAAGATGGGCACAGTCACTTGTTGGCCAGTACGATACCGAACTGCGTTAGCTACGATCCGACCTACGCCTATGAACTGGCCGTGATTATCCACGATGGGTTACACCGCATGTATAACCAGGGTGAGAACCGGTTTTATTACATCACGACGATGAATGAAAACTATATTCAGCCGGAGATGCCGCCAGGTGTTGAAGACGGCATTATTCAGGGTATGTACCAGTTCAAGGTGTCCACTGCGCCGGGAGGTTTACGTGTTCAGTTACTGGGCTGTGGTGCGATTTTGCGCGAGGTGGAGGCTGCTGCGGCGATTCTAGAGAGTGACTATCAGGTAGCGGCAGATATCTGGAGTATGACCAGCGTGAATGAATTGCAACGCGAAGGTAAAGCGGTGCAGCGTTGGAATCTGTTGCATCCTGAAGTCGAACCCAGAGTGCCCTATGTCACCCGACTGCTGCGTGATACCAGTGGCCCCGCAGTGGCTGCGACAGACTACATCAAGGCATACGCTGACCAGATTCGGGAGTTTGTACCGGGAGCTTATACCGTGTTGGGTACTGATGGCTTCGGTCGTTCTGATACGCGCAGCAAGTTGCGCGAGTTCTTCGAGATAAGTCGCGAATATATCGTACTTGCGGCACTCAAGGCGCTGGCGGACGAGGGGCAAATCGAGAATGCCCTTGTTACCCAGGCTATAGGTGCGCTGGGTATTGATCCGGACAAGTCCAACCCGTTAACCGTCTGAGGCAGGAGGAAATACGCCGTGCCTATACAACAAGTAATAGTGCCTGATATCGGTGGCGCCGAAGGCGCTGAAGTGATTGAGCTACTAGTGGCGGTTGGTGATCAGGTTGTGCTGGATCAGGGCCTCATTGTATTGGAGTCCGACAAGGCCTCCATGGAAATTCCTGCTACTGCTGCTGGCACTGTCGTTGAGTTGCTGGTGGCGGAAGGTGATCAGTTGGCGGAGGGTGCAGCGGTGGCGATGATAGACGTCGCTGAGCAAGTCGCAGATGCGGCTCCGGCGCCCGGAGAGAGTGAGGCGCCCGCCGCAAGTGATGCGTCCATTGGGAATGACGATGGGGCAGAGCAAAAGGCAAGCGCTGTGAAAGAGGCACCTGCAGCGAAAGAGACACCGGTTGCGGAAGCCGTATCAGCAGCGAGTGAAGCGCCAGTGCTACCGGTGGAAGCCGCGCCATTATCACTGGAGGTCGCGGGTGAAATATATGCGGGCCCGGCAGTCCGAAAACTGGCGCGAGAACTCGGTGTTCAGTTGGTGCGAGTGGACGGTACTGGCCCACAAGGTCGTGTCCTTAAAGAAGATCTGCAACAGTTTGTGCGCAAGGTCATACGTGAACCTTTAGCTGCGGTCACGGGTGGCACGGGTATTCCTTCGGTGCCTGAAATTGATTTCTCTAAATTTGGTGAGGTCGAAGTCACCCCGCGCACCAAGCTCGATAAGCTGACGGCTATCAATATGCACCGTAGCTGGGTGAATGTGCCCCATGTGACCCAGTTCGACGAGGCAGACATTACCGATCTCGAAGAATTTCGCGCGGGACTCAAGGCTGAGGCCGAACAGCGCTCCACGCGCATTACGCCCTTGCCGTTTTTGCTCAAGGCCTGTGCGCTTGCACTGCGAGACAACCCCAAGATCAACAGTTCACTGGCGCGCGGTGGTGAAGACCTGGTTCACAAGAAATACATTCATATCGGCGTGGCGGTTGATACCCCGGCCGGGCTGATGGTGCCAGTGATTCGCGACGTTGATAGGAAAACTATTTGGGAGCTGGCGCACGAAGTTGCAGAGTTGGCGAGCCGTGCTCGTGACCGTAAGCTCCTGCCAGCAGAGATGCAGGGCGGATGTTTTACCGTTTCTAGCCTGGGCAATATTGGCGGCAATGGTTTTACCCCTATCGTCAACACACCAGAGGTGGCTATCCTTGGGGTGTCGAAGGCGGCGATCAAGCCGCTGTGGAACGGCACGGAGTTCGCACCGCGCACGATGCTGCCGGTTGCGCTGTCTTACGACCATCGGGTTGTGAACGGAGGTGATGGCGGGCGCTTTTTAACCCGCATAGTGTCTCTGCTCGGTGATATTCGCCAGCTCAGTTTATAAAGTCTACGGCAGCCCAATAGGGGTTTTTACCAGACACAGTGAAGAGGTCTATTAAAAGGTCTACCGACGTGGTTTCGATGCAGAGCTGCTGTTGTCAATGGTGGTTCAGCCGCAAGAGGCCGTCTCGCAGCCGCTCTAGGCTATCCGGTGGCTGCATGACAGGCCAAAGGTTTGGTTGTAATGCGTCGAGCTGAGTCAGGGATTGTTGCTCCCAGCCAGCGTCACGCATCAAATGAATAAATTTCAGTGTGCGAAAGGCATCAAACCACTGCTGAAACTGACGCTGGAATTGTGCACTCGACTTGCTCTGTCGTTGGCAGTGGGCGAGCCCCGAGCGTATTCCCATTTCCTGCAGCGCTGCATCTGATTGCTTGGCCACCGTCGCGTCAAGCCCTTGTCTGACAAATAATGGGGCCAGCGCCGCATCGGGGGATTGGCTCAGTTCAGGGAGGCTTGCGAGTAATGCCCGAAGTGCCTCAAAACAGCGGGGGTGATCAAAAATCCGAACATCCTCTGGCCGCCCGGCCGCAACAATAGCGGCCACCGCTGGGCCTGTTCCAAAGGGAACCCGTGATGAGTGTCGCGATTGCAGTTGGATGCACTGTCCTGACAGCCTGCTAATCGGTCCAATTTTGGCCAGTTTGTTTAGAATATAAAAATCCTCGGCGCCAGCGCGTTTTGGAAAGCCGCGCACTTGCACATAAGCGTTGGCCCGGATGGCTATGCAACTTCCCAGCGTGTGGTGTGCATAGGGAGAGCCAGCATATTCCAGTCCCAGCACATAGTGATGCAGGCGCAGTTCATACAGCGCAGTGGCGGTATCACAGTGCTGTTCTTCGCCTGGCATGTGTTGGAAACGGAAAATAGCGGCTACCGCATCCGATGCGGCGCTATCGAGTTGTTTGAAGTAATCCTGTGGCACGCTGGCGTCCGCGTCGGTGCAGCAAAGCCATTGCCCGCTAATCCCGCCAGCGACCATCCACTGCAGCGCTAGATCACAGCCTGTCTTGCGCGCCAGCCCGACGCCCAGAGCAGCGGGTGTCGGCCCGCACAGTAATTCAATATCGTGCAGGTAGAGATCAGTGTGCTCGTTCAAACATTGAATGGTGATAGAGTCTCGCTGCGCCTGTGGCAAGGGTTGTCCCTGCAGGGCCCTTCGCAGCTCGGCGTTGGCCTGTGTGTCACTGTCACTGTCGGGGCGGTTCAGCACAAGAATGACCAGTGTGCGACCGGTGCCTTCTGGCATGCGTGTCAATGTCTCCAGCAAGGCCGGTGATTCCCTGTAGGTGGGAATGATCACCACATGATGCCAATGGGGATGGGCAAAACTGTGGCGGGCCAGATCCGTTTCCGTGTGCCTTTGCAGATAGCGCTGCAGGGCGACACTGTCATGCATTACTGAGTGAACTCCATCAGTGCAGCGCTGCCCGTATAGGTAACGTTGCGACGATATCGGCTTCGATATCCAGCAGTTCATCCCAGCGCTGCTCAATCATGTCGTGATCAAGGTACTTGTGTGCCAATTCCAGAAACAGCTCAAAGTGGCGCGCCTCAGAACGGGCGATGGATTGATAGAATTTTTTTAACGGGCCGGGCTCAAGCGCGTTGGCTACCAGTGCAAACCGTTCGGCTCCTCGGGCTTCTATGATGCTCGCGGTCAGTAGGCGGTCCAGAAAATAGACCTCACTGCCCTGGCGCAGCGATTGGCGAAATGCGCCGACATAGGGATCCTTCTGGTCTGGCGTGGTGATGAGTCCGCGCTGATGTATCCATTTGAGGACTTCGCGGTAGTGGGTCAGTTCTTCTATCGCCAGGTCCGCCATAGCCGTCACTAGATCGGTGCGATCTGGGTAGTGGGACAGCATGGAGATTGCCATGCCCGATGCCTTTTTTTCGGCAGTCGCATGGTCGAGCAGAAAACGGTCGAAGTCTCCCATGACCGCGGTGGTCCAGGCAGGCAGTGTGGCGAAGCGAAGGGGTGATTCCAGCATACGGTTGATGATAGTGTGTTTGTAAGGGGTTGTCATTGAACTGTAAGTGAGCAGCGAACACAAGATGACATACCGACACGACTTGCGGTAGTGGGCGATCGGTATGCTAAACTTTGCCGTCGCTTTCGGGTCGGTCAAGTTTAGGCTGTTTGCGGCATTGATACACACAAGAGGATAGATTTGCTAATGATCATCAAACCACGCGTACGCGGATTTCTATGTGTCACCAGTCACCCCGCGGGTTGCGACGCCAATATCAAACGGCAGATAGACTATGTGAAGTCTCAGGGGCCGATAGCAGAGGGTCCAAAACGCGTACTGGTGATTGGTGCATCCACCGGTTATGGCCTTTCATCCCGTATCACAGCGGCGTTTGGTTGTGGTGCCGATACACTCGGAATCTTCTTTGAGAAAGAGGGTACACAGACCAAACCTGGGACCGCCGGATGGTACAACTCGGCGGCCATCCACCACCATGCGCAGGCCGCTGGCCTGTATGCTAAGAGTATCAATGGCGATGCCTTCAGCAATGCAGTCAAGCAAAAGGCTATCGACACGATCAAAGCCGATATGGGGCAGATTGATTTGGTGGTCTACAGTCTGGCATCGCCACGCCGGCAGCACCCGGTCACCGGCGTCGTGCACAACTCCACGCTGAAGCCTATCGGCGGTGATACGGTGCAAAAGGGCGTCAATACCGACAAAGAGGAGGTGCAGGATTTTCATTTGGAGCAGGCCACTCAGGACGAAATAGACAATACGGTGGCAGTCATGGGCGGCGAAGACTGGCAGATGTGGATTGATGCGCTGGACGACGCGGGTGTGCTGGCCGATGGTGCGAAGACCACCGCCTATACGTATATTGGAGAGAAACTGACCTGGGACATCTACTGGCATGGCACTATCGGTGCAGCCAAGAAAGACCTGGACAAACGTGTCGTTGCGATCCGTGCGCGCATGGCTGCAAAGGGTGGGGACGCTCGTGTGTCAGTCCTTAAGGCGGTGGTCACGCAAGCCAGTGCAGCGATTCCCGCCATGCCTATTTATCTGGCCCTGCTGTTCAAGGTGATGAAAGAGCAGGGTACCCATGAGGGTTGTATCGAACAAATTGACGGCCTGTTCCGCGATTCACTCTATAGCACCCAACCCTATCTGGACGAGGAGGGACGGTTGCGCGCCGACGGCCAAGAGCTGGATCCTGCGATACAAGATGCGGTGGCCAAGCTGTGGCAGGGGGTCAACACTGAAACCCTGCGTCAGTTGTCGGATTTTGAGGGTTACAAACGAGAGTTTCTGCAGTTGTTCGGTTTTGAAGTAGACGGTGTGGATTACGCCGCCGATGTGAATCCCGAAGTCCCTATCAATAATATGGTCTGAGTCTATGTTTGAACACGGAGTTCCTTTTCGGCTGAACGGCAGGGTTAGGCGACTCGTCGCACCCAATGCGGGCGTGATGACAGGGCCAGGCACCAACACGTATCTGTTGGGTGATGATGAGGTGGCGGTGCTGGACCCGGGCCCCGCTCTGCCCGAGCATATCGATGCCATATTGGACACCGCCGGTGACCGTATTCGCTGGATCGTTTGTACCCATACCCATCCCGATCACTCTCCTGCCTGGAAGGCAGTAGCGGAGGCTACAGGTGCACAAGTGATTGGCGCGTCTCCACCGGATGATATGTTTCAGGACACTACGTTCAAGCCAACCTTGGAGCTGCAGCACGATTATGTGCTGTCGACAAAAGAATTTACGCTGCGCGCAGTGCATACTCCGGGTCACGTGGGCAACCATTATTGTTTCTTCCTGGAAGAAGAGGGGATGATGTTTGCGGGTGATCACGTGATGAATGGATCGACGGTGGTGATTATTCCGCCCAGCGGCAACATGAAGTCTTATATCGAATCCCTGCAACGGCTGCTGGATTATCCCTTGCAATTTATCGCTCCCGGTCACGGTGACGTTATGCCTGAGCCGAAAGCGACGGTGGACTGGTTGGTGAATCACCGCTTGATGCGCGAACAAAAAGTCATCGACGGTTTGCGCAAGACCGGGCGTGCGCCGCTAGACGCGCTGGTAAAGGTCGTCTACGACGATGTCGACACCAGTCTGCACAAGATGGCACAGCTCTCACTCAGTGCTCACCTGATTAAATTGCGCGAGGAAAATCGAGCGCGCCAACATGCACCCGATGATTCATGGGAAATACTGGACGTTTGACAATCGTGCTGCGCTGTATCCCCAGTGGGTCGCCAGTGTGGTCGTCAGCCTGTCACCGAATAGGCCCATGACGAAAATCAATAAGAGGAAGTGAGTGATGAACGGATTGATGATGAACATGCAGTTGTCTATCGCCTCCATTGTGGAGCATGCGGAGCGTATCAACGGCGACGTTGAGATCGTCTCGGTAATGGGTGACAAGCCACGACATCGTTATACCTATCGAGAGGCCTTCGCGCGCACACGAAAGCTGTCAGATGGCATGGCCCTTTGGGGGTTGGAACAGGGCGACCGGATTGCCACACTGGCCTGGAATGATTACCGGCATTTCGAGATTTACTATGCCGCTGCTTGCAGTGGCTATGTCTGCCATACGATTAACCCGCGCCTTTTCCCCGAGCAGCTTGCCTACATCATCAATCACGCAGAAGATCGCTATGTTTGCATCGATCCGGACTTTGTGTCGCTGGCGGAAAGTCTGGTTGATCAATGTCCCACAGTGCAGGCGTGGGTGATAATGACGAGCGCAGAGAATATGCCCGAAACCTGTCTGCCTAATGTTATTTGTTATGAAACACTGGTTGCCGCCGGCAATGAAGCCTTTCAATGGGCACCGTTGGACGAGAACGCTGCCTGTGCCCTGTGCTACACCTCGGGCACAACCGGTAACCCGAAGGGTGTATTGTATTCACACCGTTCAACGATATTGCACGCTTACGCCGCCATGATGCCGGACGCATTGGGTATTTCTCAGCGTGATGTCGTGATGCCAATCGTGCCCATGTTTCACGTCAACGCGTGGGGTAATCCCTATTCGTGTCCCATGGCCGGCGCCAAGTTAGTGTTGCCCGGCAACAGGATGGGTGATGGTCAATTTATGGCCACCCTGATTAACGAAGAGGGTGTCACGCTGTCGGCGGGTGTCCCTACCGTGTGGTTAGGTATGCTCGCGCATCTCAAGGCCTCCGGTGACGACGTTGCTACGCTGCGACAAATTATTGTGGGCGGTGCGGCCTGCCCGTTATCCATCATGGAGGATTTTGATCACTACGGTGTAGAGGTGCGGGTTGGTTGGGGTATGACAGAGATGAGCCCGTTGGGTACGGTCAACGCTAGCATGGGTTCCAGAGAAGGTTTTGGTGAGCAGGAGTTCGCCAAAGTGCGCCTCAAGGCGGGCCGACAAATTTTCGGCGTAGAGATGAAAATTGTGGACGATAAAGGCCACGACTTGCCTTGGGACGGTGTGGCTTTCGGCTCGCTTCTGGTCAGGGGTCCCTGGGTGTGTTCCAGTTATTTTAAATTGGAAGGATCTGATGCTCATGCGCACGAAGGCTGGTTCGAGACCGGCGATGTGGCCACCATCGATTCCCAGGGTTACATGGCCATTACTGATCGCATCAAGGACGTCATCAAGTCGGGCGGTGAGTGGATTTCTTCCATCGAAGTGGAGAACGCGGCAACCGATCACCCCAAAGTGGCAGAAGCCGCAGTCATCGGACATTTTCATCCCAAATGGAGCGAGCGCCCCTTGTTGATTGTAGTGCGTGGATCTGAGTCACAGGACCTCACCGCTGAGGAAATGCTGGCGTGGTTTGACGGTAAGATCGCCAAGTGGTGGACGCCGGATGCAGTAGAGTTTATTGACGAACTGCCACATACGGCTACCGGTAAAGTACAAAAGGTCAAGTTGCGGCAGATGTTCAAAGATTACGTGTTTCCGGGCACTGGAGCTTGAAGACGGCGAACAGATTACAGGCGACTGTTGCTATAGCGGATTCCAAGCACAGGTATTAACGGTTAGGAGAAGACTATGGGTTGGGTGAGTAGTGGCGATGATCGTGATTCTACGATCGGTGAACTTGCGGAACTCGCTGCGCCATTCTCCGCACTGTATGTAGCTTTGTGGACACAACGGCACGTGCCTGCCGATGTTCTGGAGTTGTGTCGATTACGTCTGGCACAGCTGCATCAATGTGCCGTTGAATTACAGCGTCAGGAGATTGAAATTTCCATAGAAAAATCTAAGCGTCTGCCTCAGTGGGATACAGACCCTATTTTTTCACCGGCAGAGCGTGCCTGCCTTGCGTTTACCGAAGTCTATGCTGTGGATGTGCAGGCATTGACCGATCAGAATGCTGATGCCGTAAAAATCCATTTCGGTGACGCAGGCTTGGTATTGTTGGTGGAAGCGCTTGGCATACTTGACGGTATGACCCGGCTCAGTCTTCTGTGGCAGCTTCAGGCTAACGCAGGTCAACCGCATGCGTCTGGCACGTCGCTATGACCGGTCGTCCACGCGCAACCAATACCAATAAGCCCACCGGTAATATGATCCGTGACTCCGCCTTAGGTCTTGTGCCGGAGACTCTGGACTATTACATGGCGCTCAACCGAAAAGTCTGGGAGTGCGGTCCGCTCACGCCGGCGGAAATCGAGATCGCACGTTTGCGCAATGCCCGAACAGTGAATTGTGTCTTCTGTAAAAGTGTTCGCTACGATATTGCAAAGGCAGACGGGCTTAGCGAAGACAAGGTCGCGATGATTCAGGATGATTTCAGGGGAAGTGCGTTGAGTGAACGCGAGAAATTAATTGTCGCTTTTACCGATCAGTTCCTGAACGATCCGAGCGGGCTCACAGAGCAGCTCAAGGCAGAACTACTGGCTGAATTCACCTCGGAAGCGCTGGTACACCTATCGCTGGTGGTCGCGCACTTTAGTGGATTTTCCCGCTGCGCCGTGTCGCTGGGCGGGATGCCGGACGAACTGCCTATTATGGAGATGTCGGTGCCGCAGTAGTCGACCCCGTAGGGGCGTAACAGTGTGTCTTGACACGTCTTCCTCCTTATCTTCTGTATATTCGTAATATAATTGTAAAAATTCTACGAATAATGCTTTAAAACTCCCTAAATACTGATTAATATATATTTTTCCGTCAGATTGAATTGCGAGTAATCCTTTGCCTAATCCGGATCAGCAGTACACAGCGCGTACCCTGCCGCAGGTCGTCGTAGACGCCGCGGCTAAGTATGGGTCACGCATTGCCATCATCGATGGCGAGGTGCAGCTGACCTACGAGCAACTGGATGCAGCTCGGATCAGTGCGGCGCGGGCCTTCATCGCCGCAGGGCTTGAGAAAGGAGAGCGCATTGCTATCTGGGCCCCTAATATCTATCAGTGGATTATCGCGGCCATCGGCGCGCAGAGCATCGGTGGTGTGCTGGTCCCCTTGAATACACGCTATAAGGGCTCTGAGGGAGCCTACATCATTCGTTCCAGTGG
>TARA_B110000503_G_scaffold108625_1_pt1 | contig 29988 bp, 25 predicted proteins | sample TARA_B110000503 | Tara Oceans TARA_B110000503 (sample SAMEA4397472) | marine metagenome | biome: Polar Biome; feature: [SRF] surface water layer (ENVO:00010504); material: water (ENVO:00002006), including particulate matter (ENVO:01000060) such as... | depth 5 m | reverse complement strand
GGCCTAGGTTGCCCTAAAATGATCACTCTCGCTCATGGCTAAATCCAGCAAAAAACCTTAACAATCTATGATTCCTTTAAGCTATTCAATGACCTACATTACACATCCTGATCAGTTCAGATAGCAGCTAAAACAAAAAAAAGGCCCTTCACTGGGAAGGACCTCTCTGTCTGTGTAAATAAATCTATCGATCTATTATCATCAATCTACATTGTCATGTAAAAACTTATTATTGCCTAATATTTGATTGTCCTCAGTCAAGCTGAATTTTGAAATATTGTTTTCCATTGAATGGGCTACTTTCTGTAACTGCACTTTTTTTCGTTCAAATGCAGGAACCTCCCAGCGCTCCTTAAACCCTTCTTGCGAAATAGGTTGTCTATGTTTTTCATTCAAAATAATTTCTTCTCGTTTGCGTCGAGCCTCCATTAGTTGAATTCGCTTTGAAGACAGGGTGCTTTCTTTTAACTCTTCCAAAGGATAATCATCTGTATATTGATGTGCTGATTTATATTCCATGCCAAAGTCGTCACTATTTTCTTCTGACGACTCAGACATATCAAATTCATAAGTTAAAGGATCATCATCTTTATCTGATCTTTTATTAGTAAAGGATGGTGTAGTTATAATTGTATTAAAATTAAGATCATCCTTTGGTGCATTTTCTTCCTCCTTTTCTCCAAATAGACTAATTTGATTGATGCCTTCAGAAGCTTCTAAATGATACCTTTGATCAACTATTTTATCCTCGCTTTCATCATCCTTATCACCACTAACGTCAGCTATTTGGATACTTTTATTAGCTTCATTTTTACTCGCAGATCCCGCTAACTCAGGTGTAATAAACCCAGTCGCAATAATGGTAACTCTAATGTTTTCACCCAAATTAACATCAATGCCATGACCGAATATGACTTCTGCATCTTCTCCGGACATGTCTTGCATGTAATCAGTAATCTCCGTCAATTCATCCATTTGTAGTTCGGCGGCTTCGCCTGAAACGATACTCAATAGAATCTTCTTGGCACCTGCGATGGTATGATTATTAAGTAAAGGTGAATTAATAGCTGCTTCAGCGGCTCTTATGGCTCTGTTTTCGCCGGAAGTCTCAGCACTACCCATCACGGCAGCTCCTGCTCCTTTCATTACGGTCTTGACATCTTCAAAGTCAACATTGACATAACCAGATACGGTAATGATCTCTGCGATTCCTTTAGATGCCGTTGTCAATACATTGTCCGCTTGTCCAAAAGCCTCTCTTATAGAAAGATTTCCATACATCTCTTTGATTTTGTCATTGAGAATCACCAAGACGGTATCGCAATGTTCTTTTAATGCTTTAATACCTTCATTGGCCTGTTCGATTTTTTTACGACCCTCAAAACCAAAAGGTGCCGTGACTATACCTACAGTCAATATCCCCATTTCTTGCGCAACAGACGCAATGATAGGCGCGGCACCGGTACCGGTACCTCCTCCCATACCTGCCGTAATGAAGACCATTTTGGTGTTGTCACCCAAAAGTTCCCTGATTTCCTCTTTACTTTCAATGGCCGCATTCTTTCCTTTTTCAGGATTTGCACCAGCACCTAAGCCACTGGTCAGGTTAATACCTATTTGCAACTTATTTGGCACTGGGCTCATTTCTAAGGCTTGAATATCTGTGTTGCAAACGACAAAATCAACGTCTTTAATACCTTGATTAAACATGTAGTTGACCGCGTTGCTACCTCCACCACCAACACCAATTACCTTTATAATTGACTTATGCTGAGTGGGTAGTTCAAATGCATATGTATTTTCTATCATGATCTTTCTCTTTAGTAGATTGTCTATTATTAATATTCTTGTTTGTCTTTAAAATCGTCTATCAGTAATTCTTTGGTTCTTACCAGCATATTGCTGAAAAATTTAGAACTTTTCTTGTCCTTTACTTTCCGAACGCCGCCCACAGACTCGTGATAATTTTCTTCTCTTATATCTAAGGCTTTGAATCCGGTCAACACTAGTCCAACGGAAGTGGCAAACATGGGGCTTTTGGCATGCTCCACTTTGCTTTTACCTAAATGTTCATTGGGGTAACCTATTCTCGCATCAAGTCCCGTCATATATTCAAAAAGTTGCTTGAGATTATTGAGCTGCGAACCGCCACCCGTAACTACAATACCCGCTGCCAATTTTTTATGAAACCCCGAAGAAATAATTTCGGTGTGAACCATCTCTATGATCTCCTCCATCCTGGCCTCAATGATGTTAGCTAGATTTTTTACTGAAATCTCCTTGGCTGGTCTATTTCTAAAGCCAGGAATAGCCACTATTTCGTTGGGATTGGCTTCGTCAGCTATCGCCCTTCCAAATTTTGTTTTCAACAATTCCGCCTGATTGTGCATCACCATACAACCCTGCTTAATATCTGCTGTAACGATATCTCCTCCAAAAGGAATTACCGCTGTATGACGGATGATGTTGTCATAAAATACAGCGATATCAGTAGTACCCCCACCGATATCAACCAGACAAACTCCAGCCTCTTTTTCCTCTTCACTGAGAACTGCCAAACTTGACGCCAACGGTTCCAAAATTAAATTTTCAATTTTCAAACCCGCACGCTTAATACATTTGTTGATGTTATTGATGGCGTTGGTCTGAGCCGTAATGATATGAAAATCCGCCTCAAGTTTTACGCCAGACATGCCAACAGGATCTTTAATCCCCGCCTCATAATCAACGATATAATCCTGGGGCATCACGTGAATGATCTCGCTCCCAGGAGGTATGACAATTCGATGCATGTCGTTGGCCAGTCTGTTGACATCCTCAATACTGATTTCATCATTGTTGTTTCTTGTAATCGATCCATGATGAATCGAACTCTTTATATGTTGGCCAGCGATACCAACATTCACAACGTTAATTTCAATTTCAGATTGGGCACTAGCCTCCTCAATAGCCATTTCTATGGCTCGTACGGTTTTATCAATATTGGTAACTATACCGCGAATGACCCCATCAGAGACAGCTTTTCCCATGCCAAGTATTTCCAATTTGCCATATTCATTTTTTCTGCCCACTATGGCGCAGATTTTCGTGGTGCCAATATCAAGGCCTACAATTATTCGGTCATTATCCATGATTCATTCATTTATTTATTTACTTACAGACAATTTGATTAGTATATTTTAGGTTAACATAGTTGTAGGTATTCCAACCCTTCTTAGGCGCTACCTCTCGATAAAAAACTTCAAGCTTTTTAAATTTTGATTCAATCTCTGTTGATTGACCAAACAGAATCATCTGTTTGGTCACCTGTGGCATTAAGGTTAATTCATGACGAGTATCAACCATGACCTGAGCTATTTGAGCCTTCCAAAAATGATTTTTGTCAATGAAAATCAAAAGATCAAGTAACTGACTTCCAAATTCATCTTCCCAAAGTCCTGACTTCCATGCTGGATATTGATCAAAAGTAACTAGCGCGACTCTAGGAGTATAATGACTATTCAAAGGCAATAAGCGTCCACTGATATCAATGTAATGGTCTTGGCCATTTGGATTTAAGATACGAGCGATGGGTTTTGCTTGCGAGACATTAGCCACCAGATTTCCAGCCACATCAAAATAAATGTCAGCGTTACTTACAAAGGCATTGGTTTCTACCCTTTCTTCAAGATCTCTGAAGTTCAGTGAACCAATATTAAGTCCTTGTACCTGACTTGATTGGTCTGCTAGCAGCAACGATTTGACTTCATTTTGATCAATTAAATAAATACCGCCGGGATGACTAATGTCAATATTGATTTCAGCAACCTTTTTTTCTGATAGTTTTTTTGCACGAAATCCTATCACAACGATCAATATTAATCCTCCCAGTGAATACAGTAATATATATTTCAATTTTGCGTTCATATCAAGTATAATGTGATTTAATGATAGGAATCAATGTGTCAATATCTCCCGCGCCAATAGTCAGCAACACCTCAAGGTCATATTGATTTAAAAAAGAAGGAAAATCACCCAAATGAGCAATGCACTTGCTTTCATGTGAGATGTCATCAAGTATCACTTCAGAAGTAATGCCTATGATCGGTAGTTCCCGCGCTGGATATATGTCCAATAAAATGACCTCATCAGCTTGAGAAAGACTTTCTGAAAATCCTTTCTGGAAATCCCTCGTTCTTGTGAACAAATGAGGTTGGAAAATTGCGGTTATCTTCTTTTCCGGATATAACTTTTTAACCGATCTGATCAATGCTTCTATTTCGCTTGGATGATGGGCATAGTCATCGATATATACCAGATCTTCACTATTAACAATATATTCAAATCTTCGTTTTACGCCTGAGTAGCTCTCGATTGCTGTCTGAATAAGTTGGGGTGATAGCCCTTGATCCAACCCTGCCGTAATGGCGGCAGTTGCATTCAAAACGTTGTGAAACCCTGGTAAAGCCAAGGCAATATTTTTGATCTCTAAGTCACCCACATAATCAAAAATGAATTTGGTACCGTCTACCCTGATGTTTTTGGCCATGATCTGAGCATCAACCAGACCATAGGTTTTATACTTACGATCTAGCACACCACGCAGCTGCGTGGCGACCGCTTCATGCAAAAGAATGGTACCCTCTTTATCCGTTAATTGAATGAAATCTAGGTAACTTCTGCGCATCTCTTCTGGATCACCGTAAATATCAAGGTGATCTGGATCCAGCGAGGTAACAATAGAAAAATCCGGACTCAATCTCAAAAATGAACGATCAAACTCATCGGCCTCAACGACCACCGGCGCCTGATCCCCTCCTATGATTAAATTTGAATTATAATTGGTCATAATGCCTCCGACAAAAGCAGAACATCCCAACGGTCCTTGATTCAAGATATGCGCAATCATCGAAGAAGTAGTTGTCTTTCCGTGAGTGCCCGCAACTGCTATAGAAAAATGATCCCTTGTGATAAGACCTAAAACTTCTGACCTCTTTTTTATTTGGAAGCCTCCCTGCTGAAAATATAGAAGCTCTTGATGCGTTTTGGGGATGGCGGGGGTATAAATCAGTAATGTGCCCAAGGGGTCCTTAAAGACATCTGAGATTTGATCAACCGAATCTGTATAATGAATAGAGATGCCACTTTGCTCTAAGGAAAGGGTTAGGGGCGTTTGCACCTTGTCGTAACCTGCAACGGGAAGATTTCGCTGCTGGAACCATTTAGCCAACGCGGACATACCAATGCCTCCGATGCCAATAAAATATACGCTATTTATTTGATTCAAATTCACGCTACTAGTGCTCTTATTTCTTTAGCTATGTCCCTTGCTGCCTCAGGATGTCCCATAGACAATATATTTTTACTTAGTGCCTCTTGTTTCACTTTATCTGAAACCAAGGACAATGCTGTTTTTACTAAATCTTCATGGGCAGCAAGATCTGCAACCAATATGGCGGCTCCCTTATTGACCAAAGTTTTGGCATTGAGTGTCTGATGATCCTCTGCGACATTGGGTGAAGGAACCAAAATTGATGGCTTACCTGTGAGCATCAATTCAGCAATGGATAACGCACCAGCCCTACTGATAACGATATCTGAAACTAGATAGGCCTCTTGCATTTCACTAATGAAATTGAAAATCTTGAGTCGGTGATCAAGCTGCTCTTTCACCCTAGCTAATACCTCTTGATGATAATAGGCACCCGTTTGCCAAATTACTTGAACATCTGCTTCCATTAATTGATTAATCCCTGACAAAATGCTTTCATTAATCGTTCTTGCTCCTAAGCTACCTCCGATAATCAAAATGGTTTTTTTTGTCGGGTCTAATTCAAAAAAACGATAGGCACTTTCCTTTTTTCCGAGTTCCATTTGGATGTTCTTACGAACTGGGTTGCCCGTAATGACTATCTTTTCAATAGGAAAAAACTTTTCCATTCCTTCATAAGCGACACAAATAGTATTTACTGATCTAGCCAACCATTTATTGGTCAACCCAGCATAGGCATTTTGCTCTTGAATAAGCGTAGGGATTTTCTTGATAATTGCTGCAAGAAGCAAAGGTCCACTGGCATAGCCCCCTACGCCTATCACCACGTCTGGCTTGAATGTCCTAAGTAATTGAAACGATCTCAATAAGCTCACCACCAGCTTTAAGGGAAATAAAAGATTTTGAAGAGTCAGTCTTCGCTGAATACCGCTTATCCATAATCCCACTATTTCAAAACCCGCCTCTGGTACTTTCTGCATTTCCATCTTCCCTTTTGCACCCACAAAAAGAATATCTACTTCAGCCGTGGAGTCCTTGAGCGCTTGGGCAATAGAAATCGCCGGATAGATATGGCCGCCGGTCCCCCCTCCGCTGATCATGATGCGATATGTCTTATTAGCACCAATCATAAGGCATTAAATTGAGGTTTCTTTGTTTGATTTCTATTACCTAAAGTATCGCCTTCCAATTGCCCTTGCGTCACGCTTAAGATCATCCCAAGTGCTATTCCAAAAAACAACTGAGAGGTGCCCCCCATACTCAAGAGCGGCAAGGTTACTCCTGTAATGGGTCCCACCCCTAACGTCACCCCAATATTGATCATGGCTTGAAAAATGATTGAAAAAACCAATCCAGACGCAAGCAAACCACCATAGGCAGTATCTGAATTGGTGGTCGCCTTCATTCCTCGGTAAAGCAATCCTAAATAAAGCATCAACACACTCAATCCACCAATAAGACCATATTCTTCAATAATAATAGCATAAATGAAATCTGAATAGGCCGATGGTAAAAAATTCCTTTGATCACTTTGACCTGGACCTTTCCCAAACAAACCACCAGTGGCAATGGCGGCATAGGCCTGTTGGGCTTGGTAAGGGATCTCATCTCCAAAATAAGACTCAATTCTACTCTTGGCAGTACCCCCTCTTTGTCCAAACGAAATGGCCAAAATGCCCGAAATTCCGCCAATAAAAATAAGCATGGCGATAAATTTCACAGGTACTCTACCAATAAACAAAACCACCATGCAGGTTCCGAAAAGCATTAGCGCGCTCGAAATATTGGTCATTGCAATTAATCCGCAGATAACACCAATCCATATGAGCATCGGTACAATGGCTTTTTGAAAATCAGCAATGTTATGTTGCCGCTTGGCTAGCATATTGGCCAGTGTAACAATCAGCGCCAATTTAGCCAAATCCGAAGGCTGAAAGGCCTGATTAATGATGGGTATACTCAGCCACCTGGAAGCTTCATTAATATTAGATCCAAATTGCCAAGTGACTACCAGTAGCACTGCAGATACATATAGTAATAATTTGGATACTTTAGAATAATATCGATAATCAATTCTATGGACAAGCCACATCGCAAACAAACTCAACAACACCAACGCGCCGTGCTTCATAAGGTAGTACTCTGTATTACCCCCCACATATTTATAGGCCAAACTACCGGTCGCACTATAAACTACTAGAATACTGAATATAGAAAGCAGCAATACAATCGACCATATTAATGAATCACCTTTCAGATTTCTATATGCCCACTCTTTGATCGCCGTCATGCCTCCGCCTTTTTTAAGCCCAAGACCTTTTTTTTAAATTGATCCCCTCTGTCCTCATAGTTTTTAAACAAATCAAAACTAGCACAGGCCGGAGACAGTAGTACAACGTCTCCAGGCACCGCCCATTCCATAGCCTTAATGACCACCTCATTTAATGCCGTTGTTTCAAAAATGGCTTTGGCCTTATCTTTAAAATGCGCCGCAATTTTGGTGCTATTGATCCCTAAGCAGATAATTCCTTTCACTTTTTGGTCGACTAATTCATCCAATGATGTATAATCGTTTCCTTTATCAACCCCGCCTGCGATCCAAATAATCGGCTCACTAATCCCTTCTAATGCATAAAAAACAGCGTCCACATTGGTCGCTTTCGAGTCATTAATAAACTTAACACCCTCTATTTCAACTACTAGTTCTAATCGATGGGGCGCATTCTTAAATGATTTTAGTCCTTCGATGACTTTTTGAATGGATACCTCTAAGATTAATGCTGTCAGAACAGCAGACATGGTATTAATCATATTATGTTTACCAATCAACTGAATATCAGCCAAAGGAATGCGCTCCTTTTTCTCAGAATAATCCAAATTGAAAATAAGATGTTTATCATCAATAAAAGCCCCCTTTTTGAAATGAGGATATGTCGAAATCGCAAATAAACTTGCTTCAACATTTCGTCTACTTAATTCTTCATTTACAGAAACACTATCTGCGTTATATATGAATGAACAATGCTCACTGACATTTTCAACAATCCTAAATTTAGAGGAAACATATTTTTTCAAATCATGATCATAGCGATCTAAATGATCAGGGGTGATATTGAGCAGGACAGAAATATCTGGTTTGAAACTAATAATGCCATCCAATTGAAAGGAGCTGATCTCGACTACATAGTAATCGTAGTTACCCTCGGCTACCCGTTTTGCCAAACTATATCCTACATTACCAGCCAAACCTACCCTGAACCCTGCGGTCTTAAGTAAGTGATAGATTAGTAGCGTCGTTGTCGTCTTGCCATTTGTACCCGTTACGGCGATGATTTTAGCTTGGGATCCAATGTGTCTAAAAGCAAACTCAATTTCTGAAATGACCGCAATATTAAGGGTCAACAATTCTAGAATTAAAGGATTCGAATCAGAAATTCCCGGACTTTTCACCACCGTGTTGGCAGCGAGAATCAATGATTTGCTATGTCCCCCCTCTTCAAACTCAACACCAATTTCTTGTAACTTTAATTTTGTCGGTGCCGCAATAATGCCAATATCTGAAATAAAAACGTCATAGTTGTATTTAGCTGCCAAAATCGCAGCCCCTAACCCACTTTCTCCACTTCCTAATATGACGACTTTTTCTATCATAGCAATGAAGGGCAAATAAGGATGACAAAATATCGTTTCTTAATCATGATCATCATTGATACCTATCTGAGTTTAAGTGTAGCTAATGTGAAAACTGCCAAAAGAATACCCAAGGTCCAAAATCGTGTAACAATTTTGGACTCGTGCAATCCTTTTTTTTGATAATGATGATGAATTGGGGACATCAAAAAGACCCTTCTACCCGCTCCATATTTTCGCTTGGTATACTTAAAATAACTTACCTGAATAATGACGGATAATAGCTCAATAAAAAAGATCCCACATAAGAGTGGAATCATAAGTTCCTTTCTAATAGCCAAGGCAAGGACCGCAATGACTCCCCCTAAAGCAAGACTACCCGTATCTCCCATAAACACTTGAGCCGGGAAAGCATTGTACCACAAAAAACCGATACATGCTCCAACCAATGCAGCACAAAAAATTACTAATTCTCCTGAATTAGGTATGTACATAATGTTCAGATAATCAGAAAAAATCACGTTACCAGAAAGATATGCCAGGATGGCTAGGGTCAGACCTATAATTGCAGTAGTTCCTGCCGCCAAGCCATCAATACCATCAGTGATATTGGCACCATTTGATACTGCTGTGACAATGAAGGAAATGATTCCGACATACAGTATCCAGGTATACTCCACGTAACCATCAGGCATAAACCAAGAGTATTGAAACTGATTGTCTTTGAAAAACGGAATGGTTGTCGCCGCAGATTTTAGGTCATTAAATGTGCTAAAATTCGTTCCGCTAAATTCACGAATCAAAATATCAGGATGAAAAACCATCGTACAACCGACAATCAAACCAAGGCCAATTTGACCAACAATTTTAAATTTGCCACCAAGGCCCTCTTTGTTCTTCTTCTTGATCTTTAGATAGTCGTCTATAAATCCGATAGTTCCCATCCACAATACCGAAATAAGTAATAAAATAATATAAACATTGGTTAAATCGGCAAATAATAGTGTTGGCAACACGATTCCCATGATGATGATAATTCCTCCCATTGTAGGTGTTCCAGACTTCTGCATTTGCCCTGGTAACCCCAACTCTCTGATAGATTCGTCCACCTGAAAATGTTTGAGTCGCGCGATTAATGTTTTACCCAAAGTAATGGTGATCAATAACGAAATAACGGTCGCCATACCCGCTCTGAATGAAATATATTTGAATACCCCTGCACCAAAGAAGTTATAATGATTTTCGAGATAGTCAAAAAAATGGTATAACATCAGCGTCCGTTTAGCATTTCAGTTAATACTTCTTTATCATCAAAATGGGTTCTTGAGCCCTCGATTTCTTGATAATCCTCATGCCCTTTACCTGCCACCAAAATAACATCTGCAGATTTCGCCAAGTTACAGGCGACCCTTATGGCCTCCTTTCGATCAGTAATGCGCATTACCTTTTTTTTGACCGATGCCGAAATACCTAACATCATATCGTCCAAAATAGCTTCAGGACTTTCGAATCGTGGATTATCACTTGTCAATATCACCTTATCACTGTAGCGCGCCGCTATGGAGGCCATTTTAGGCCTTTTCTCCTTATCCCGATTTCCGCCACATCCGATAACAGTGATGAGTTGTTCGTTTCTAGTTCTCAATCCATCAATAGTAGACAAGACATTGTCCAACGCATCAGGGGTATGTGCATAATCAACGATGGCCATGACCTTTGAATCATTGAGAATGTACTCAAATCTGCCTCTTGCACCTGTCAATTGAGATAGCTGGATCAGTACTTCGTGTTCATCCTCACCCAATATGTTGGCTATTGAAAAGGCCGTTAATAGATTATAGGCATTAAAAGCACCTATGAGCTTAAACCAAACATGATGACCATTAATTTCAAGCTCAAGTCCCTGAAAGGTATTGTTAAGAATCTTGGCTTTAAATTCGCTTATACCCTTTAAAGAATATCTATATTTAGACGCCTTGGTGTTTTGCAACATTATGGCCCCTCTTTTATCATCTGCGTTAACCAAGGCAAAGGCCTCCTTACCTAAAAGATCAAATAATATTTTCTTGGCTTTGATATATTCATCAAAAGATAAATGATAATCGAGGTGATCGTGCGAAATGTTTGTGAAAACGCCCCCCGAAAAGGTTAGTCCATTTACCCGCTCTTGGACCAACGCATGAGAACTCACTTCCATAAAGGCGTACTGACAGCCTTCTGAAATCATCTCTGCCAATAGCTGATTAATCGCCACAACATCTGGTGTTGTATACTTGGTAGCTACTATCTTTTGCCCAATCCTATTTTCGACCGTAGAAAGCATCCCCACCTGATAACCTAATTGGGTGAATAAAGCATGCAATAAGGTAACAGTGGTTGTCTTTCCATTGGTCCCTGTTATCCCAATCAGTTTCAATTTTCTCGATGGGTGATTGTAAAAATTACCAGCAATGATACCCAAAGACTTGGCGCAGTCATCAGTTTGAATAATGGCCACGTGCTGAGGCGGGTTAAGAGGAACCTGCTCTACCAACAAGGCAACAGCGCCTAAAGAAACTGCCTGATCGAGGTGCGCGTGACCATCTGTGGTCAGCCCTTTGATCGCAACGAAAAGATCACCGGGTTTTACCTTTCTCGAATCAAAGGCAATCCCCGTAATTTCCAACTCTCTACTGCCGGAAATAGCAATGAGTTTAATCTCGTATAATATGTTCTTGAGCTTAGCCAAGTTTCAGTTCAATTTTAAGGTTTGATCTAATTCTCGTACGAGGCGTCAAGGATTGCGACTGAACCCGACCAACGCCTCGAGTAACTACTTGTAGGCCTGCATTTTCTAAAACAAAATAAGCATCTCTCAAGGTCATGCCGACGACGTTCGGAACTAGTTTAGATTCATAATCATTTGATTTCCAATAAATCGCATCATCAATTATCTTTGTACTTACCCAATCAGCATTAGGAGCATCCGAATGATTGGAAATTCCTAAAGTATTGCTTATCTCAATGAGATCTCGCTGATAACCTGACTTAATCAACGGAAAGGTACCCGCCACTTGACTATCAGTTATCGCTGTTATATTTTGAAGTTCTAACTCATTGGAATAAATTCTATCGGCAATGTCTCTAAACACAGGAGCTGACACATCACCACCATATATTTGGTAGCCTTTAGGATTATCGATCACAACGATACAGCTGTATTTAGGATGGTCAGCAGGGAAATACCCAACGAATGAAGTATAATATTCATCGGTATAAACACCATTTTTGACATTTTTTGCTGTTCCGGTTTTTCCGGCTATCGAATACTTTGAGGTATAAATATTTTGTGCAGTACCCCTTTTTATCACCCCCTCGAGCATTCCTTGAACTTCATAGAGTGTCTTTTTCGAACAAATCTGATCTTTTAATACCCTGGATTCAAACGCCTGCTCAATGCGATCTGCACGTTTGATATACTTGACGATAATCGGTTGCAACATTTTTCCTTCATTGGCGATTGCATTATATAATGAAAGGGTATGCAATGGCGTCATTCTCAGCTCATAACCATGTGAAATCCATGGCAGGGAAGTACCACTCCAAGTTGAATCCTCTGGCGTTTTAATATAGGAAGTACCCTCACCGATCATTTGAAGATTAAGGGGCTCATATAGGCCCATTTTCCTCAACCGCTCAATGAATTTTTGTGGGTTTTTACTAAAATGATTATTTACCAACTTGGCTATGCCAATATTAGAAGATTTCTCAAAAGCCTCTTGTACTGAAAGCATTCCGTAGCCATCCACTTTATGATCTTTCATCGTTTCATTAAAAAACTTAAATTCACCATTTCCAGTATCTATAGAATCCGTAATATTTATTTTTGAATCTTCCAACAAGGCGATCATACTCGCCAGTTTGAACGTTGACCCTGGCTCTCTAGATCCTTGACTTCCCAAAGCATAATTATATTCCTCAAAATAGGTACCTTTTGAATTTCTACTTAAATTCGAAATTGCCTTAATTTCACCTGTCTTAACCTCCATCACTACTACAGAACCATAATCTGCTCGATTTTCCATTAACGCCTTCAGCAATGCGGTTTCGGCAATGTCTTGAATATCGATATTAATCGTCGTTTGAATATCAAGCCCTTCTTTAGGTCTTAGTTCAGTTCCATCGTAAATAGGCTTCCATCCACCACCTACCATTTTCTGATACAAGGCTTCACCGTCTCGGCCTGACAATTCTTTATTAAAACTGAATTCAAGACCAACGACGCCTTGATCTTCACCATTAACCGTTCCTATTGTCCTTCCCCCCAATTGACTAAAGGGCAAGAATCTTTTCTCTACTTTTTCAAAAATAACCCCACCAGTCATCCTACCTTCTCTGAACAAAGGCCAACTCGCCATTGACTTTTTAGCTTGATAGCCAATTAAATTCTTATTCAAAACCATATAGCGACGTCCCTCCTGCCTTTGCTTGGCAATCTTGGCTTTGTACTGATACGGACTCATATCGCCAAAATGTTTTGATAGCAAATAGGCAAGGGAATCAATGTTTTGATTAAATAATGCTGATTTGGATAACGAAGGATCGATGGCTACTTTATAAAAAGGAAGGGATGTCGCCAACAGACTCCCATCATCCGAATAAATATTGCCACGGGTGGCATTTATACTCATTACTTTTAATCCGTTGAATTCCCCAAGGTCTTTCCATTTCTCCACTTCAACATATTGAATGATCACGAGCCTATAAATTGCACCCAATGTAAATAGGGAAACAGCCAAATAGGAGATGCGTACTCTAAGCAATATGTCGCTCTTGACTTTCATTTTGTCATCAAAATCTTCTGTGGTGGGACTCTAGACTCAAAAAGGCCAAACTTTGCTACTTTCTTGGCTATTTCAGATTGCTTACTAGCAAACATATAATCCGATTTTAAGGTGGTATAATCCGCCCTGAGATCTTCTACTTGCTGTTCTAGTAATCCAATATTTCTAACTGTTTTTTCAGCGTAATGCCTATTGCCGATATAGATCAAACAAATAAGTGAAATAAAAATAATTTGAGATAAATAGCGTACGTGTATTACTTCCTTGATGTTTTCATCAATTTTAAAAAACTGCTCTACAAACGAAAATATAGTTCGTCCGCGATGCTTATCTTTAGATTTATAAGTGTTCGTTGCCATATTAATTTTTAATCCCTATCCTGAGCTTAGCGCTTCTTGATCTATTATTTTTCCGAAGCTCCTGCTCATCAGGAGTAATTAATCTTCCTTTTATGGGTTCATAAGGTCTGATCACGTTCCCATAAAAATCCTTCTCTATATTTCCTTCAAAATTGCCAGCGTTAATCAAGTGCTTTACCAGTCTGTCTTCTAAAGAATGATAACTGATTACTACCAACCTACCCCCTGATTTTAATACATCCTTAGTTTGAGTCAAGAAATCTTTCAATGACTCTATTTCATCGTTCACCTCAATGCGGATCGCTTGAAACAATTGAGCTAAGTACTTAGCTTGCTTTCCATGAGGCGCAATCAGAAGCGCAATAGCCTTCAACATAGCCGTGGAGGTTATCGGGGCTTTAAGTCGTGCATGCACAATATCTGCTGCTAGCCTTTTGGCGTTTCTTATTTCTCCGTATTTACTCAAAACTTCAACAAGACGATCTTCAGAATAACTATTTACTACTTTAGCCGCCGTAAGTTTAGACACACGATCCATTCTCATGTCTAGTGCGCCATCAAACCGCGTAGAGAATCCTCTGTGCTCTTCATCGAATTGATAAGAGGAAACGCCTAAGTCAGCCAAAATACCATCGACTTTCTCGATTTTATGAAATTTTAAGAATCGCTTCAGATGCCTGAAATTAGCAGGTACAAAAAGGAAAGAACGTTTTGCATCAGAATTAAACGCTGATGCATTTGGTAGCGCATCTGGATCCTGATCAAATGCGACTAAGGCTCCTTGCTCCATAGATTCGAATATTGCCTTGGCATGGCCTCCTCCTCCAAAAGTTACATCCACGTAGATGCCGCCAGACTGAATATTTAAACCTTCAATACAATGTCTAAGTAATACTGGAACATGATAGCTCATTTACTCGTCAAGATACTTTTGAGCTAAATCAGAAAACTCAGCTTCGTTGACACTAAGACTTTGATTAAACACATCAGGATTCCATATTTCAATATAATTGCCCATTCCTATCAAAATAACATCTCTTTCGATTTTAGCATGAGCCAACATGCCCTTCGGGACTAAAATTCTTGCCGCACCATCCATTTCGACTTGTGCAATGCTTCTGAAGAATATCCTCTTGAGTTGCCGTTGTTCAGGATTGAATTCACTTAGACTTGATATTTTTTGGTGTATTTTTTTGTACTCCAACATGGGGTAGAGAATCAAATTTGATTCAAAACCTTTTCGTAGTACGAGCTCCGTTGTTGACACCTCAGGTAGACTAGACTTAATCTTTGCAGGTAAGACTAATCTACCCTTGGAATCTAACTTACACTCAAATTCGCTTGTAAAAAAAGCCATAAGAGTTATTAAAAATATAAACCACCACTACAAATGTATGGAATAATATGACATTTCCAACCACTTTATCCCACTTTATCCCACTTATTTTTTTGCGACGGAAACCAAGAGGAAAAAAACATTAAATAAACGACTCAAATGCCTTTTTTAGAGCTTAACGGAAGATTTAATAAATTTAATTTTGGGAAAAAAAATATTCTTGACGCCTAACTAAATAGGAAAATTGACATTTTTACTAGATTTTAATCCATAAAAATCAAATTTTACTAATCTTCGGATTTAAATACGAGATCCAGTGGGGGGTTGTGGGAATTCCTATAAACTGTGATCAGATCATTTAAAAAAAGAGATAGATAGGTAATAAAAGATGCCCCATGTGGCGAGTCGCATGATGGGATTGTGGGGCATTCTTGACTCTTCAAAATAAACTCATTTATTCTGAATACATAAAACCAATGTATGCGACTAGGGGGATGTGTTAGTGTATTTACTCACTCGCCCTACTAACAATCCGCGATGTGAAGAATCTAAAAATGAAGGAAAAATCTAAGAAATTTCAACAATCTCAATTTCAAACTCCAAATCTTTCCCTGCTAACTGATGATTAGCATCAATTTTTATATCCGCCTCATTGACCTCAACAATAGTCACGGGGATTTGATGTCCATTATCTGAAGTGGCTGACAACTGAAGACCTACCTCAGGATTCAACCCTTCTGGCAGATGTTCTTTGGGTACCACCTGAACCATCTCATCATTGTATTCGCCGTAGGCCTCAGCTGCAGGTATGATGACTGTTTTTTTCTCATTTAGCTCCATACCATGAACGGCAGCATCAAATCCTTTGATCATTTGTCCTGCTGCAACCGTAAATTGTAGCGGCTCTCTGCCAACTGAAGAATCGAAAACTTCACCATCGGTAAGCTTGCCTGTGTAGTGAACTTTAATGAGATCATTTGCCTTTACTTGTGCCATATTATTTTTTTAAGCCTCTAACTTAACGCTTATCCTTAGAAAAGCCACACGTTTTCTGAACTTAGTAATCATATGGCTTCAACTTTTATCGGGTCTAAGTAAATTAAATATCCTTTCAAATCGTGAAATCCCATTTTCAATAAGATGTCTACGTATTCTCTGAGTTGAATTTGATCTGTTTCTCTTGGTCTTCCTGTTTTAAAATCTATCACCATCCAAGCGCCATTTTTCTTAATCAATCGATCGATTCTCTTAACAACCCCTCCAGGCAATAATATGGGCTGTTCGGAAATTACTTCTTCGGGATTGTTAAAAAATGGTTCAACTTCTTCATGATGAATGATCAATTTCAATAACCTCTTAATTTCCAAATCCTTGACCTGATATTGATCCCCGAGCCGATGAAATTGGTTCAAAGCCTGATGCAATGAAATTCCCCATTGCCTGGGATCCAGCACTTGCTGATCGTTCATCAAAGAAGAACCTTTGATTTGTAATTTGGCAAACCCACGCCAAGAAGTGCTCGGATAACTACTGAGGGCTAACTCATTTCGAACATTATTTACAGTCTTTCGATCAGGCAAATTGCCGATATTATATTTTTGTATCGTTTCCTCCCAATGAGGCTGAGAGATCAAGAGTCTTTTGACAAATTCTCCTATATTATTGATATCGGTTGACTTTTTTGTTTCTCCAAAAGCAAACAATCCATTGATTGGCCTAGTAAAAGCGACATAAAGCACATTCATGTTGTCAATAAAAGTATTGATGTGCTCAAGGGCGTATACCTCTGACCAGTAGGTTTTAAGTAAGTTTTTTGAATACTTAACAGGAACGATTGGTATCTCAGCGATTCCCTTCAAGGGAGATCCATCTACCCACATAATTCCTTCATTTCTATCATTATCCAACTTCCAATTCAAAAAAGGAATAATAACAATTGGATATTGAAGACCTTTGGACTTATGAATGGTCAATACTTTGACAGCATCATTTTCATCTGCTATTTTGATGGCCCTTTGCTTTCTTTCCTCGTCCCACCATATCAAAAACGAAGCAATATCCCCTCGCTCTTTTTTAGTGAAATCCAAAACCGCATCTTGTAGCCCTTGTAAATAAGTGAATTCATCGGGTAGCTCATTGAGTGCTAAATGATCAATAATGGACTCAACTAACTCATAAATAGCCAAGGTCCTCCAGTATTTAAGTGTTCTTAAAAAATCCCTCGAAAAAAAGCTTTGCCACGAATCGACTTTTTTAAAAGCCTCTTCCTTAGACCCTTTCTTCTTGATGACCCAGTAAGTACTGAACCATTCCCACAAGGAAATACGATCATTGGTTTGATGGACCCATTTGATCAAATTGATCACCAGATGAACGGCATTGCTGTTTGATAAGAAAAGGGCCTCCGAACTTACCACGTCATATTTGAACCCTGGACGTGCATTTTCAGATACCTTATAGGTCATAAATCCATCTGCAATTAACTTCCCTTCCTCCTTCGTTCTCACCAAAATAGCTATGTCACGAAGTTGATATTGTTTTATCTGTAACTGTTCTACTTGGGTTATAGTCTTTTGAATCGCTAGCTGCTTCCAGGAATTTTCATCATCCGCAGTCAAATATTCTATACAAACAGCCGACTCTTTTTCTTTTAGGTGTGATTCCTGCGCAACGCCTTTATAGGCCTCAAGTGCATCCATAACAACGCCTTCGTGAACAGGCAATAAATCTGAGAAATAAGTTTGAGCAATCTCAGGCATTCGGGTAAAAATACTATTGTTAAATTCAACAATGTCTAGGCCACTTCTATAGTTAACAACTAAGTTATTTTCCTTTGTCGCCGCCGTTCCTATATCATATGTGATTTTGTCTTTTAGCAAACGCCAATCACCCCCCCTCCAGCGATAAATAGATTGCTTAATATCGCCAACCACCATGCTAAACTGACCCTGATCAGTACCGTTTTTGATTAGCGGCTTGAAGTTTCCCCACTGAAAGGCTGAGGTATCTTGAAACTCATCTATTAGATAATGATGATACCTTGCACCTACTTTTTCATATATATAGGGCGTGTCACTGTCGCTGATAATCTTGTTCAAGAAATCTGGTAAATCTGCAATTAAAACCAAGTCGTGTTCTTCTCTGTATTTAACCAATTCTTGATTTATTTTGGACAAAATACCAAACGTATATAGATACCTATTGGTCTCCATAATCGATTGATACTGGACCTCATTATTATCAATAAATCCTACTAATTGATCATAGATTGGCAATAGCTTATGTTGTAAAAAATGAACCAATTCTGCATTATTTAAATTCTCTTTGGTTAACCAAGCGTCTATATTACCACAGGCTTCTCGACGTGTCGTACTTACCTCAAATTCTTTGTTCGCTATTTTTTTAAACAATCCTGCCGGACCATTGGCCTTACCTTTAAAAACCTCAAACCCACCTTTTTCAGCCAAGCAATCTGCGCCCAATGTTGCTAATCGAAGACAATCTGTTTTAAATAACTTAATAAAATCGACAAGTTGCTTTTTTATCCCCGGAAAATAGTTGGGATTATCACTCAACTTTAAGATCAACGCTTCATTACTTTTGAACTTATCAGTGGTCAGCTGATTCGCTAACTTCTCAACATCTTGCCTAAAATCCCACCGACCCCCTTCCTCAACTTTACTTTCAGCAAATTGAGTCAGCCATTTTTTTAATTCTAGATGCTCAGGGTTTCCTATATTGGCGAGCAAATTATCAATCACCTTTCTGAGGACTAGCGCAGTATTCAAATCAATACTAAAAGAACCCTGTAGGCTCATTTCTTGTGCAAAAGAACGAATTACTTGATGAAAGAAACTATCAATTGTGACAATCGAAAATCTACCATACTGATGCAGTATCGCCGATAGAACCTCCTTTGACCTTATTTTAAGCTCCTTATCCGTAAAATGAAGTGTCGCTTTTAGATCTTTGGACATGACCTCTTTCTTCCCCAAACTCAGTGCTTCAAGAACCTCCAGAATCCGGGACTTCATCTCACTGGTCGCTTTGTTGGTGAAGGTGACGCCTAATATGTATTTGAACGCATCTACGTGCTGAAGCGCTAACTTGAGATATTCTAAAGTAAGCTGATGCGTTTTACCCGAGCCGGCAGAAGATTTATAAATTTGAAAAGGATGTACTGGCATGGCATAAAAATAAGGAAAGCCTTTTGCATTGAGACAACCAATTCTTTAATCATTCAAAAAAAGCATATTCTTTTCGGAAAGATTCTTGTATTAAGTCATTTCTTAAATTTCCAATACTTCCAATATGAGTATGCTGAATATCCCTATCAAAATTCAAAATCCCTGCTTTAATTTGACTTGAAACTTCATGATAGGCATCTCTAAAGGCCATCCCCGCATTTACGCGTTTATTGACTTCTTCTACACTAAAGATTGCTTCATATTTGGGCGATTCGATTACATGCTGCTGCACCTCCAATGCCTCGGTCATGGCGGTGACAATCCTCAAGCAATCCTTCAAAGAAAAAAGCGCTGGAATAAATCGCTCCTTGAGTATCTGCAAGTCGCGATGATAGCCAGAGGGAAGATTTACCAAAATCATATTTAACTCATAAGGTAGGGCCTGAAGTACATTGCACTTAGCACGCACCAATTCAAAGCCATCTGGGTTCGATTTGTGTGGCATAATGCTTGATCCCGTCGCATATCTTGGATCAACTTTGAAGAATTCAAAATCCTGTCCCGCATAAAGACATACATCCATGGCGAATTTGGCTAATGTAGCCGCTAAACTATTAACGGTAAATGCTACACTTTTTTCCATCTTACCACGGGTCATCTGCGCATAAATAGCATTTATATTCAATCCTTCAAACCCCATCTTCTTGGTCGTTGATAAACGATCGAGCGGAAAAGAAGATCCATACCCCGCCGCTGAGCCGAGCGGATTTTTATCTACTAACTGATAGCTTGCTTTGAGTTGAATCAAATCGTCAATCAAGCTTTCAGCATACGCAGAAAACCAAAGTCCAAAGGAAGACGGCATCGCCACTTGCATATGTGTATATCCCGGCATTAACACCTCCTTATGACGCTCACTCAAGGTGATAAGCACATCAAAAAGCGACTTTGTCAAAGTCACAATCTCTCTTAATTCGGCTTTTGCGAAAAGTTTTAAGGCGGTTAACACCTGGTCATTCCGAGAACGACCGCTATGTATTTTTTTTCCAATATCACCCAATTCTGCAGTCAGTAGTAATTCAATTTGAGAATGGCAATCTTCTACCCCATCCTCAATTTTAAAATCTCCTGCCAGAATCTGTTGCGCTATGTTGTCAAGTTCTTTGCACAATGCAGTCACTTCCTCTAAAGTCAGTAGCCCTATTTCCCCCAACATTTGAGTATGGGCACGGGAACCCATGATATCAAATTTCGCCAAATGAACATCTAATTCCGGATCCTTTCCTACCGTAAAACGTTCAAAAACTTTATCGATGGATTCTTCCTTTTGCCACAACTTCATGATACTATCATATTATTAAGGGTAGTAATTAGATCAATATAACCTTTAATGCCTATTTTAATTTCTTTAACATAAACAAACTCATCTGCAGTATGGGATCTTTCGGAAACACCAGGTCCTATTTTACAGCTCGGAAAAGGCATCAGCGATTGATCTGAAAGGGTAGGCGAGCCAAACAGTTCCAAATTTAACATTTTTGCCGCTTGGACCAACAGATGATCTTCTGATAATCCAGAAGGATTCAAACGAGTGGATCGTGGTATGAGCTCACTAAGTGTATGCTCTTTGATGGTTTCTAGAATTTCCAAATTTGTATAACCAGGTGTCGTTCTTACATCAACTACAAAATGACAATGATCAGGAATCATATTGTGCTGATAACCAGCTTCGATCATCGTGACATTCATTTTTACTGGACCAAGGATAGGGGATACTTTTTCAAATTGATAACTCCTAAACCAATCGATGTCTTGCATCGCTACATAAATGGCATTTTCTCCCTCGTCTCGTGCCGTATGGCTCGATTTGCCTTTGGCGTATCCATCTAGCACCATTAAGCCCTTTTCAGCAAAGGCCATCCTCATTCCCGTTGGCTCACCGACAATCGCGAAATCTACCGCCCCTAGGTCTGAAATGATCGCGCTTAGCCCATTTTCCCCCGATATTTCTTCTTCTGCCGTGGCGGAAAATATTATGTTCAGTGGCATCGCTGCTTCATAAAAATATAAAAAAACATGTAATAAACTTACCAATGAAGCTCCCGCATCATTGCTTCCAAGACCATAAAGTTTTGTCTCTTTTTCGATAGGCTCGAAGGGATTTAAGGTATAACCTGCATTTGGCTTTACTGTATCATGATGTGAATTGAGCAATAAGGTTGGTTTGTCTGGCTGATAATTCCGACTACGTGCCCAGACATTGTGGTGCTTACGCTCAACCGGGATATTTTGAGTATTTAAAAAATTCTCAATAAGATCCGCCGTCGCACCTTCCGATTTGCTTACACTAGGCGTTCGGATTAAATCCTTTAGCAATTCAAGGGACGATTGCAGATAGTCTTCGTGCACTTTTTCAGGAAATAGTGGTGTACTCGTCATTAGATGCTAATAAATGAATGTTATCAAATTTTGTTATACACACGCGACGCACCCCATGAGCTATGGCTTGAAATGCATTATCAAGTTTGGGAATCATGCCCTGAGATACTATGCCCTTGGATTTCAACTTTTGGTAATAAGTACGATCCAGTACTTTAATTAGGGAATTGGGGTCGCTCAACTCACGCATTACGCCTGGTAATTCGAATGCATAGAGCAAATGCACTTCAAAGGATGAGCTCATGCTTACGGCAATCATATTGGCTATAGTATCGGCATTGGTATTTAAAATATGACCCCTACCGTCATGAGTTAATGGTGCCAAAACCGGTACCAAGCCTATATCCAATAGCAATCTCAATTTCTTTACATCGATCTGAATAGGATCCCCTACCCATCCATAATCAATTCCACTTTTAACGGGCCTCTTTTGAGAAAGAATAAGGTTCGCATCAGCACCCGTCAATCCCAAAGCATCACAGCCCATAGCCTGCAACTGTGTCACCATTTGCTTATTAATTAACCCACCATATACCATAGTGACTACCTCAATCATCTGATCGTTCGTTATTCTCCGACCTTCAACCATTTCGACGGGAACGCTCATACGCTGTGCCACCTCACTCGCCTTTGAACCTCCTCCATGAACCAATATTTTGTACCCGGAAAGCTTACTAAATGCCTCTAACAACGGCAAAAGCATGGTAGCGTCATTGATTACATTCCCACCTACTTTGATTACATGAAGTTTAGTATATTTCATTGTGTCAATATTTTTCTCAGAACTAATTGAGCACTATACAATCTGTTTTTGGCTTGGTCTTGTATGATAGAATGTGCACTATCCATTGCGTCATCCGCAATAACGACGTTACGCCTAACCGGCAAACAATGCATTAATTTGGCATTTGATGTGTCTTTTAATTTTTCAAGCGTCATCATCCAAGAAGGCGCATTGCCAACACTACCGTATTCCTTAAAAGAGGACCAGTTTTTGACATATACAAAGTGAGCATCCCTCAATGCTGCACTTTGATCATAATGAATTTTAGCTTCTCCAGTAAATGCCTCATCCAATTCCATCCCCGCTGGCTGCGCTATATGAAAATCAACATCCACACGATTCATCCATTGAGCAAACGAATTAGGTACTGCCTGCGGCAAGGCCTTTATATGAGGTGCCCATGTCAAAACCACCTTGGGCTTTGACACCTTCTTATGCTCTTCAATGGTCATTAAATCCGCTAATGATTGTAGGGGATGAAGGGTTGCCGATTCAAGATTAATGATTGGTACTCCTGCATATTTTTTAAATGCCAAGAGCAATTTCTCTGAATAATCATCTGATACGTTTACTAAGGAAGGAAAAGCCCTTACCCCCAAAACATCACAATAGCCGCCCATGACAGTGGCTGCTTCTGAAATATGTTCAGCATTTTTTCCATTCATCACAACGCCTTCGTCCATTTCTAATTGCCATCCATCTGTACTGACATTAAGGCTAATCGTCTGCATACCCAAATTCTGCGCAGCCCTTGTCATACTTAATCTCGTGCGTAGACTCGAATTAAAAAACACCAATCCCAAGGTCTTATTAATTCCAAATAACTTGTCCTGAAAAGGATGCTCCTTAAGCTTAATTGCCTCGTGTGCCCAACCTAGCGGATTAGGGCAATCTTCAACCGATAAAAAATGATTCATCTTGCAAAATGGATTTAAATGCTGATAAAAAAAACAATAACTCGTCGTCGTTAAGGGCCAATGAAGGTAAAAGTCTGATGGTATTGGGGTTAGAAGCTGATCCCACAAATACTTTTTGATCTATCAGTAGCTTGTTACGAAAAGATTTGGAATCAACTGGCAAGTCCAAGCCCACCATAAGCCCCCTTCCTCTAACCACCTCCAAACCCTCTAGTAATGCCAATTGACCCCACAACTTCTCTCCCATCACTTTGGCATTCTCAATAAGCTTTTCAGTCTCTATAACCTCCAATACCGCTAAGCCTGCCGCGCATGCAAGATGATTTCCACCAAAAGTAGTTCCTAGCATACCTGACCAAGGTTTTACATCCGGTTGGATCAAAACGCCTGCAATAGGAAACCCATTCCCCATTCCCTTTGCGATGGTGATGAGATCTGGCGTGACGTTCGCAAATTGATGCGAAAAAAATTTACCCGAACGCCCATAGCCACTTTGAATTTCATCCAAAATAAACAATGAGCCATTTTGCTTGCAAAGTGTTTTTAAACCACGCAAAAAATCGTCAGTAGGAACATGAATACCCCCTACCCCCTGAATGCCTTCTATAAGCACGGCAGCGACTGATGCATCCAGTTGTTGTGAGACTGCCTCAAGATCGTTGAATGGCAATCGAATAAATCTATCATTTATATTGATTGGTGCCACTATTTTTTTTCCATCTGTAGCGGTCACTGCCAACGAGGTACGGCCATGAAAAGCTCTTTCAAAAACAATGATTTTTTCTCTCTTAGTATGAAATGAAGCGAGTTTAAGGGCATTCTCGATGGCCTCTGCTCCTGAATTGCACAAAAAAAGTTGATAGTCAGGATATGCGGAAAGCTTCCCCAATTTCATAGCCAATTCTGCTTGAATAGGCATTTGAACCGAATTTGAATAAAATCCAAGTTGCCTGAGTTGTGTCGTGATACGATCAACATAATGAGGATGACTGTGTCCAATAGATATTACCGCATGACCCCCATAAAAATCCAAATAACGTCCGCCGCTTTGGTCCCAAATCCAGGAGCCCAAACCGCTAACAGGCTCCAAATCATATCGAGGATAAACATCGAACAACTTCATGATTTCATCTGATTAATTTTATTAAATGAGGTCATAACCCCTTTGATCAAGGAAGAACTAAACCCTTGATGTTCCATTTCATTCAATCCCTCAATGGTACAACCTTGAGGCGTTGTTACTTTATCAATCTCTACCTCAGGATGGCTTTGATTCTCAAGAATAAGGGAGGCAGCCCCTTTTGCTGTTTGAACCGCAATTAATTGCGCTTCTTCCGTATCAAATCCCATTTGCACCCCTGCCTGAGTCGCCGCCCTTAAGTATCTCATAAAAAAAGCTATTCCGCTTGCCCCCAAGACTGTTGCCGCCTGCATGAGTCGTTCTTCAATAATCATGGTCAAACCCAATGTCTGAAAAAGAGTCACCACGAGCTCCAACGCCCCGTTTGAGCCATTTGAAGCCAAGCAAGTCATTGATTGACCTAGGGCAATGGCCGTGTTTGGCATAGCCCTAATCAATTGACATTTTGGTATAAGCTTATCTTTCAATCGATCCAGAGAAACCCCAGTTATGACAGAAACAAGAATATGATCTGCTGTTATTTCACTTTTTATTTCGACCAATAAAGCATCTATCTGATTGGGCTGAACGCATAAAAAAATGATCCTAGATTGGGCTACAACGACTTTATTATCGGCCGAGATCAAAAACCCTTCCTTCTCATAGATTGCCAATTCGTGGACATGCCTTCTGGTCAAAATAATCTCAGCTGGGGCTCGTAATCCTTTTTCAACAATCCCTTTTGCAATAGCAATTCCTAAATTACCTGCACCAACTATGGCTATTTTTTGAGATCCGTTCATAGTTAAAATGCACTGCCTTTTAAAAAAAGTCCAGTGGTTTCTTCAAAATCAAAAATTAAATTCATATTCTGCACAGCTTGTCCTGAGGCGCCTTTGAGTAGATTATCGATCACAACAATGACCAGCGCTTGATTACCCATTTTACTTACAGAAACTAGGGCCTTATTGGTATTCACCACCATTTTTATATCGGGATTATAAGCGACCGTATGAGTAAAGGGGTGATCACTATAAAAATCATCATAAAGAGAAACCAAGGCTGCTTCACTCAAATTCGTCGTGAAATACGCACTAATAATAATACCCCGAGTAAACGCGCCTCTATAAGGGAGAAAATTTATCGTTCCATCGTAGTTCGAATCTATTTGTACGGAAGACTGCTTGATTTCCTCAAGATGCTGATGGGTGAATGCTTTATAAATGCTTGCGTTGTCATTTCTCCATGAATAATGTAAAGTCGGAGACAGCGCTTGCCCTGCACCTGTTGAACCAGTGATTCCCGAAACATGTACATCTGATTCTATCACCTGTGCAGCAATGGCCGGCAGTATAGCCAATTGAATCGCTGTTGCAAAACACCCTGGATTTGCAATATGATCTGCTTTTCGAATGGATTCTCTATAAATTTCTGGTAAGCCATAAATAAAACCATGCGCACCAGAAATCCTGAAATCCTGACTTAAATCAATTATTTTTAACTCCTTCAGCTTTGGATTTTCATCCAAATAGGCTTTGGATTTACCATGTCCCTTACATAAAAATATAATGTCCAAATCAGGCCTATTTAAATCCAAGCAAAACAGCCTATCGGTCTCTCCCAACAAATCCTGATGAATAGACACAATGGGCCGACCAGAGTGACTTTCACTTTGAGCATAAATCTGACCGACATTGGGGTGATTCAGTAAAACACGAATCAGCTCTCCTGCAGTATAGCCAGCCGCACCTGCAATACCCACGTTTATTTTTTTAGGAGTCCAAACCATGATATAATTTTGTTTGATTAGCGAAAATTTTGATAAATCCCTTAGCCTCTTCAGCAGACCAACCGCTGTTTGATTCGCCATAACTGGCCACCTTTGATTGCATCAAATCATTTGATGATACGATACCCAATAATTGAAATCGATAGGGGGCCAAAAGAACACGAACCGCACCTGAAACATTCTTTTGGGAGGAACCCAAGAACGCCTCAATATTGCGCATCGAAGGATCTAAATATTGACCTTCATGCATCAAATTTCCATAAAATGCAGTCAACTGATCTTTAATGAACAATTGCTGCTTGGTTAAGGTGTGTTTTTCTAGCAAATGATGTGCTTTAATAATCATCAGAGCTGCCGCCGCCTCAAATCCAACACGCCCCTTAATACCAATAATCGTATCGCCAACGTGAATATCTCTACCAATCGCATACTTACCACCCAATAAGTTGAGTTTTTTAATGAGATCCACTGGACTCATTCGTTGCCCATTCAATCCCGTCGGCTCTCCATGCGTAAAGGTTATTTCGATCATTTCAGATCCCTCTTTTTGCAGTTGACTTGGGAATGCATCTTCGGGTAAGAATTGGTCTGAAGTCAATGTCTCCTTTCCGCCAACTGAGGTACCCCAAAGTCCCTGATTGATTGAATAAGTAGCCTTTTCCCAATCACCAATGATACCATGACTTTTGAGATAGGTGATTTCCTCTTCTCTAGAAAGAGAATTGTCTCGAATAGGCGTAATAATTTCAATTTTTGGACACAGCGTCTGAAAAATTAAATCAAATCTAATCTGATCATTACCAGCTCCCGTACTTCCATGAGCAATGGCTTGGACCTCTTCTTTATTGGCATAATTCGCCAAAGCCACCGCCTGAAAAACGCGCTCAGCACTAACAGAAAGCGGATAAGTCTGATTCTTTAAAACATTTCCGAAAATCAAATACTTTATGCCGTTTTGATAAAAATTCTCTGTCTCATCGAGTAATTGATAATCTGAAACCCCTAATTCTAATGCCCTAATCCTTAGTCTTCTGACTTCCTCAGCATCAAAACCACCCGTATTAACAGATGCGGCTATCACATCAAAACCTAAATCTTTTGTCAAATGAACTGCGCAATATGACGTATCTAAACCGCCACTGAATGCCAAGAGTACCTTTTTTTTCACGCGATTATCCCTTTGGTTTTCTCCTCATTTTTACTACCTATCAGGCGCCGAAATAATTTTGATTGCGTAAGAAAATTCCACTTTTTTTGTCTCTTTGCAACAGGATCAAATAGCATACCGGTGCAAAGACAATTCGCCTTGTTTTTACTTTGCAATATTTCGTAATTGACACAACTTTGACAGCCCTTCCAGAATTCTTCATCTTTGGTCAATTCACTAAAGGTTACTGGATAATAACCCAATTCTGAATTGATTTTCATTACAGGAAGTGAGGTCGTCAATCCAAAAAGCTTTGCGCCTGGAAAGGTTTTCTGACTATGCTCAAAAGCCATCTTTTTTATCTTTTTGGCAATTCCGGCATTCCGGAAATCTGGGCTGACAACAAGTCCAGAATTAGCTACATATTCCTTTTCTCCCCAAGTCTCGATATAACAAAAACCTACCAGCTCACCTGCTTTAGATAAGGCGATAATTGCCTTCTTTTCATTAATTTTTTTAATAATATATTCGGGTGTACGCTTAGCGATACCCGTTCCTCTTTTTTTCGCACTCTCCTCAATGAGCCATGATATGGATTCAGCATAGCTGATGTGCTCTGGAGAGGCTACCTGAATCACAATAGAATTCATGCGCTCCTTTCTTTGAATTTTAGATTTATTTAATACGAAATTTGGGGACGACCTTCCACATAGGAGGTCAATTATATGTATAGGCTAGCGCCTAGCCGGAGAAATTGGCCTTATTGAATTATTGGGCAATATGTAGTTTGACATCCACATGATAAAGATACAAGATTAGTATTAAAGCGATCTAATTCCAATAATTATGATAAAAATATAACTTTACTTATTCACGATAGATTGACCCCTAAAATAACTTAGCAACTTCCCTATTGACCAATTTATACGCAAAATACCCTACAATCAAATGCCAACTAGTTCTTCAAACACCAACTGATCTACCTAAAAGAACAAAAAAAAATGCCCAATAATTAAGTGATCAGGCATTTTTAATATTTTAATCAAAAACTATTTATAAAGCAATACCAATAAAAGATTTAAAAGCCAATCCCATCAAACCCGTAATGAGCATGGTGATGCCCAATCCTTTCAGGCCATTAGGCACATGAGAATATTTCAAACGTTCTCTAATCGCAGCCAAAGCTATTATGGCCAAGAAAAAACCAAAACCCGATCCAAAACCATATGAAGTAGCCTCAATGATGTTATAATCTTTCTGAACCATGAACAAGGAAGAACCCAAAATGGCGCAGTTAACAGCGATCAATGGCAAAAAGATACCCAATGATCCATAGAGTGCTGGGGATAATTTTTCAATGATCATTTCAACCAACTGAACCATAGAGGCAATCACAGCAATGAACATAATGAATTGAAGAAACGTCAGGTCAATGGACTCAAAACTCCCATCTATCCACGTTAAGGCCCCTTCTTTCAGTACATATTCCTGAAGCAACCAATTAACAGGTACCGTTAATGTGAGTACAAAAACTACAGCTAAACCAAGACCAAAAGCAGTTTCTACTTTTTTGGATATCGCCAAAAAGGAACACATGCCTAAGTAATAGGCAAAGATCATATTGTCTATAAAGATACCCCTGAGTGCTATATTAAAAACTTCCATTATGTTCTGTTTTTTAATGTTCTACGTATCCTGACTTTGATCTTTGAATCCAAATCAGAATGCCTAATACGACAAACGCACCTATTGAGTCCACCATCAGGCCATTGGTCGGGAAAGTTGTCCAGCCTATGGCTTCAAAAACTTTGAAGTCGAAAATGGAACCTGAACCTAATAATTCTCTAAAAAAAGCAACGGTAAGAATAATCCATGCATAACCAAATCCTGAACCCAATCCGTCCAATACCGAGTCATAAGGCTTATTCGCCATGGCAAAGGCTTCTAATCTGCCCATTACAATGCAATTGGTAATGATCAGTCCAACATAAGCACCTAAAACTTTGTACATATCATAACTATAGGCTTTTAAAAATTCGCTTACTAGCGTCACCAAAGTAGCTACTACCGCCAATTGGACAATGATCCTGATCCGACCAGGAATCAAATTTCTCATCAGTGAAATAATTAAATTAGCAAAGACGATAACAAAGACTACGGCAATTGACATCACCAAAGTAGGCTCTAACTTCACAGTAACCGCCAA
>TARA_B110000503_G_scaffold82079_1_pt1 | contig 30062 bp, 22 predicted proteins | sample TARA_B110000503 | Tara Oceans TARA_B110000503 (sample SAMEA4397472) | marine metagenome | biome: Polar Biome; feature: [SRF] surface water layer (ENVO:00010504); material: water (ENVO:00002006), including particulate matter (ENVO:01000060) such as... | depth 5 m | reverse complement strand
CTAGCGTCCCTCGCAGAATTTATCAGGCCAATTGGCCCATGAACACGCTCTAAATCGCGAGCATCAATACCCATTCCATCAAGCACCACGAGCCGATTATCGCGCGCGCGTTGACTGCCTTGCGCGCCAATATAAAACACTGGCGTTGCCAGAGCATCACGCAGAATGGGAGGTTCCCAATCATGGTCATGGAAAAACAAAACGATTGCCGTTCTAAAATCCGCACTCACTGAAGGCGGAATACCCGCTTTGGTCATCTCAATTGTTTTGCTTGAGAGCTTTCGCGCAGAATCCAAAGTGGATGGGTCTGGTGACAACAGAGTCGTTTCATACCCTGCCGATTGGCTTAGCGCCGTGAAGGCGACCGCTTCCGGTCCTTTACCGAACACAAGAAACCGTAAATCTGGAACGATCTTCGCCCAAAATATCGATCCAAAGAGCCCGCACTTATTATGGTCACTAAGGCGCATTTCGCCAGTATCTGTGTGAATTTCAAACGAACATGTCGAGCGTTCAGAAATACTTGTGTTTAGAATTTGACGAATGGTACTTCGGCAAGGATTGGGGATCAACAAAATCTGCAAACCACCCCCGCAGGGTAAAACAATATCGAGATAAGGCGAGCCGCGACCATACCGCACAATACGCGGTGCCCCCGTCTTAAGACAATCAAGCGCATGCAGTTTGATATCTGCTTCAATGCATCCCGAAGACAGTGAGCCGACTGAGGCATCCGTCTTAAAAAAGACCATCATCGCTCCGATAGGGCGATAAGAAGGCCCCTCAACACCAACAATGATTGCTAAAACGCTGTTCTCCTTACTGTCCAAGGCAGCATACAACGGCGCAAGATCAAGCGGGATGGCTTGCTTCAGCATCTAATGGATCGCACTATCCGGAGCGTGCTCAAACCCCATCATAAAAACTGCGAAGTGTGGAGAGCGCATCTGGCAGGGCTTGCTTTTTAGCATCCTCCCAAAACGCGTCGCTTCCAAGTTCAGAAAATCCGGTAATATGCGCCAAGTCGCCGGCATCTACATTACGAAAACCCATCGACCAGTCGCCGAACATGCGCGCGTCGCTTTCGCCCTCTTCCAGTACAATGATTGTGTGATGGCGGGGGTCGCCTGAAATTCTACGCCATACATCATCCAGCGCCTCTTCGTTCCCTTCAAGTACTTGAAGGAAGTTGCCACGCTTAAAATCGTCGTTATACCGATAGACTAACAGGCCAGTGATCTCATCGGCTGAATTGCGCGTGCGGCTATGTTTCATCAGGCCAGAAAGTTCGTCACTTGAAAACGGTTTTGCCGCTCGGCTGACATATACAATGTGCTTCATTATTTCACCTTTTTCTAGTTCGGCTCAACAAACCCATCTTATTTGCGTTGCGCAACTGAGGTTCCAATGACGTCCGAAAGCCCCAATTCAACCAATTTGGGCTCCAGTTGACTGTGGAGGTTTTGTGCAGAGGTCCAAAATTTGTTTTCATCGCCCCACGTTTTCAACGGATGGAGATATTCATTTGTTTCTTGCGGTCCAGATAGGGGCACGTCCACCCCCCAAACCTCGTCTTTAATGTAGTCCACATCATCGAACTTTCCAGCAATCGCAGCGCGTAAAAGGGCACGCGACACATATATCGGTGTTCTACTTCCAGAGAGATAGTCACCACCCGTCCAGCCCGTATTGATAAGCCATACTTTTGCACCGCTGGCAGATAGTTTTTCAGCAAAAAGATCACCGTATACTTCCGGCTTTCGTGTCAGAAACGGTGCGCCAAAACAGGTAGAGAAGGTTGGCGTTGGCGTTGTCACGCCTCTTTCCGTCCCCGACACTTTGGACGTGAAGCCCAGCAAGAACAGCGCTCGGGCTTCTTCAGGGGTTAAGCGGGCAATCGGCGGTGTAACCCCAAATGCATCACAGGTCAGTAGAAAGACGTTCTTAGGAACCCCACCACGCGAAGTTGCACTCGCGCCTTTAAGCGCTGTCAAAGAGTAAGCAGCGCGCGTGTTCTCAGTTATCGAGGCGTCATTTAGGTCCAAGTCACGTGTATTGGGGTCGATTACGACATTCTCCAAGACCGTTCCAAAAGCGTGGACAGCGTTCCAGATTTCCGGCTCTGCCTGCTCTGACAGACGAATGGTTTTAGCATAACAACCGCCCTCAAAATTAAAGACGCCATCATCGTACCACCCATGTTCATCATCGCCAATCAACGTACGATCAGGGTCGGCTGAAAGGGTTGTCTTGCCAGTACCTGACAGACCGAAGAACACTGCGGTATTCGCGGGTTCGCCCAGAGCATGATTGGCCGAGCAGTGCATCGGCAAAATCCCGCGTTCAGGATACAAGTGGTTGAGGATCGTGAAGGCAGATTTTTTGTTCTCACCCGAGTATTCCGTACCCGCAATCAGCACAAGTTTCTGCTCAAAGCTTACCGCGATAACTGTTTCGGATCGGCAGCCATGACGTTCGGGATCAGCCAAAAAACTCGGCGTATTAATGATCGTATACTCAGGCGCATACTGTGAAATTTCATCCGTGCTTGGACGACGCATCAGGTTGCGCAAAAACAAAGCATGCCAAGATAATTGTGCAACTAAACGCACGTTGACAGAATGCTCTTTGACCGAGCCGCAGACCAAATCTTGCACCTCAACGTCGAGGTTAGATATGTGCTTCAGCATATCGGACTTAAGGCACTCAAATGAAACGGGCGACATCTTGCGATTGCCCTCCCACCAGATATCGTCCTTGGTGCTTGGCTCTTCTACGATGTGCTTATCTTCAGGTGAGCGCCCCGTGTATTTTCCCGTGTTTACAACAAGCGCTCCTGTTTGACTAAGCACCCCCTCGCTTTTGGAAAGCGAGGCTTGCAGCAATGCCGCCTCAGAAGCATTGTATCGCGCTGATTTCACGACGACACCTTGCTTTTGCAAATCGCTTTCCAGATTCCAAACCCCACTTTCGAGGACTCGTACAACGACGCCAGCATTAGTCTTCCTGAGCATTGTGTTCACTCCCACTCAATCTATCATCGGCAAAAGCTTGTTCAGGCTTTCTTTTGCATCACCGTAATACATGCGCGTGTTCTCCTTATAGAATAGCGGGTTTTCGATGCCGGAATAACCCGTACCTTGACCACGTTTGGAGACGAACACCTGCTTGGCTTTCCAGCACTCAAGCACTGGCATACCCGCGATGGGAGAGTTTGGATCATCCTGCGCCGCAGGATTCACGATGTCATTGGATCCGATCACGATAGCGACGTCCGTGGATGGGAAGTCGTCGTTGATCTCATCCATTTCCAAAACGATGTCATAAGGCACTTTGGCTTCCGCCAAGAGCACGTTCATATGACCGGGTAAACGACCCGCAACAGGGTGGATTGCAAAGCGAACCGTCTTGCCCTGCGCACGCAGTTTGCGCACCAGCTCGGCTACCGCTGCTTGCGCTTGCGCAACTGCCATACCGTAACCTGGGATCAGGATAACGCTATCCGCTTCATTCAAAGCCGCAGCAACACCGTCCGTGTCGATGGCGACTTGTTCGCCCTCAACCGCCATCTGCTCACCCGCAGGGCCACCAAAGCCACCCAAGATTACAGAAACAAAGGATCGGTTCATCGCTTTACACATTATGAACGAAAGGATTGCACCAGAGGACCCTACCAGCGCACCAACAACGATCATCAAATCGTTCCCAAGTGAGAAACCAATCGCAGCTGCGGCCCAGCCTGAATAGCTGTTGAGCATGGATACGACCACTGGCATATCCGCACCGCCAATGCCTCTGATCAAATGATACCCGATGAACAAAGCGGCCAAAGTCATGAGAGACAATGGGAAAAGGCCGCCAGTGTTAAAGTACCAGATCAAAGTGATCAGGGACAAAGCAGCGGCACCCGCGTTCAACATATGACCTCCTGGTAGCTTCTTGGCCGCGCTGTCGACGCGCCCCGCCAACTTGCCATAAGCAATGATGGACCCAGTAAACGTAATCGCACCAATGAAGATACCAAGGAACAATTCGACGCGAAGAATTGCGATTTCAACGCCATCTTTCTTTGCCAAAAGCGCTGCAAAGCCCTCCAGCGCCTTTTGGGACGCATCATCCATCAAAAGTACGCGACCCAGTTCGACATGGGCTATAAAGCCCACAAAAACCGCAGCCAAACCAACAAGTGAGTGCATCGCAGCCACCAGCTCTGGCATCTGTGTCATCTGCACTTTGGTCGCCAATAGATAGCCTATCAAACCGCCACCGACGATCATCACAAGTGACAGGGACCAATATCCAGCCCCTGGTCCTATCAGCGTTGCTGCCACGGCTAGCGCCATGCCAATGATACCATACCATACAGCGCGTTTGGCGCTTTCTTGTCCCGACAACCCCCCCAAAGACAGAATGAAAAGAACCGCTGAAACAACGTAAGCAGCTGTTGTAAATCCAAATTCCATAGATCTAACTCCTTAAGATTTCTGGAACATGGCGAGCATGCGCCGTGTCACTAGAAAACCACCAAAAATGTTAATGCCCGTCATGAAGACCGACAAAGCCGCGAGCATGATCACCAAGGAAGATCCCGATCCGATTTGTATCAGCGCACCTAGAATGATGATCGAGGAGATCGCGTTCGTTACAGCCATAAGTGGTGTGTGCAAGCTGTGCGCCACGCCCCAAATGACTTGAAAACCTACGAAGACCGCCAGAACAAAAACGATAAAGTGCTGCATGAAGCTCGCTGGCGCCACAAGTCCGACACCGAGAAGCAGAACCGCACCAACCGTGAGCAAAATAACCTGCTGTTTGGTTTGGGCATTAAACGCCGCGGTCTCGGCCGCACGTCTCTCTTCTGCTGTCAGCTCTTTGATCGGCTCTTTTCTCTGCGCCGCAATCGCTTGAATTTTTGGCGGTGGCGGCGGGAAGGTAATTTCGTTGTCAAACGTAACAGTTGCGCCGCGAATGACATCATCTTCCATGTTGTGATTGATCTGGCCATCCTTTTCAGGGGTCAGGTCAGTCATCATGTGACGAATATTGGTCGCATAAAGCGTAGAGGCCTGCGCCGCCATGCGCGATGGGAAGTCTGTATAACCGATGATGGTGACGCCGTTGTCGGTGACGATCTTCTCGTCCATGACAGTCAGTTTACAGTTGCCGCCCTTCTCCGCCGCGAGGTCCACGATGACGGAACCTGGCTTCATACTTTCTACCATGTCTTTGGTCCAAAGTTCCGGCGCTTCGCGATTTGGGATTAGGGCTGTCGTGATGACAATATCCATGTCCGGGGCGATTTCACGAAACTTGGCGAGCTGTGCCGCTGCAAACTCTGGCGAAGACACAGGCGCGTAACCACCTGTTGCCGCGCCGTCCGCTTGCTCTTCCTTAAAATCAAGGAAGACAAACTCGGCGCCCATACTCTCGACTTGTTCAGCCACTTCGGGGCGCACGTCAAAGGCATATGTGATCGCACCAAGGGATGTGGATGTGCCGATCGCCGCCAATCCAGCAACACCCGCACCAACTACAAGAACCTTCGCTGGCGGCACTTTGCCCGCAGCGGTGATCTGTCCGGTGAAGAAACGTGGAAAGTTGTTGCCAGCCTCGATAACTGCGCGATAGCCCGCGATATTCGCCATAGAGGACAGCGCATCCATCTTTTGAGCGCGTGAAATACGTGGAACCATTTCCATGGCAATCACATTCGCGCCCGTCTTACGGGCACTTTCCATGCCCACTTCATTTGCACCGGGATTAAAGAATGAAATCAGCGTTTGCCCTTCGCGAAGGCGCCTTAATTCAGCTGGTTCAGGCTGGCGCACTTTTGCGATAATGTCGGCCTTGCTCCACAAGTCCGCCGCCATTTTCACGACGCTGACACCTGCATCCTTATAGAGTGCGTCAGAGAAGCCTGCGCTTGCTCCTGCTCCGCTCTCGATCAAGCAGTCATATCCAAGTTTTTGAAGCTGTCGAGCGCTATCCGGTGTCATCGCGACACGGTTTTCACTCTCGAACACTTCTTTTGGTGTTCCGATTTTCATGTTTGGGCCTTAATCTTGAGGTTGATTTTGAGGTGCGAGCGGCAGAAGAAATGCGAAGTCGCACCCTTCGTCCGCTTGCGAAACTTCGCTGGCATAAAGCCTGTCATACCCGCGCCTTTGCTCAGGTGGGACATTGTCACTTTTCCATTCGAATTTTCGCTGGGCCAACTCTTCATCGCTCACCAAAAGCTCGATGGATTTACCCGCGACCGACAGTCTGATTTGATCGCCATTACGGACTAAAGCTAGTGGACCGCCGATCGATGCCTCGGGTGCTACGTGCAATATGATCGTACCAAAGGCAGTGCCTGACATGCGCGCATCCGAAATTCGCACCATATCTTTGACGCCTTGCGTGCTTAGCTTTTTGGGAATTGGCAAATAGCCTGCTTCCGGCATACCGGATGCGCTTTTCGGACCTGCGTTTTGTAATACCATAAAGTCATCTTTGGTGATGTCTAAATCTGGATCGTCAACACGGTTGGCTAGATCTTCCAAAGAAGTAAAAACCACTGCACGCCCAGTTTTCTCAAACAGCGTTTCATCTGCCGCAGAACGTTTCAGCACAGCCCCTCGCGGTGCAAGGTTGCCGAAGAGACCGACCAAACCGCCTTGTGGCTCCAGCGGCGCTTCTGCCTTTGCGATCACGCGATGATCCACATATCCCGGATCGCGCTCAAGACGGTCGCCTAGCGTTTCATTCGCCACAGTCAGCGTATCCAGATGCAAGAGCGGCTTAAGCTCTCGCAGAACCGCACCAACGCCGCCAGCAAAGAAAAAGTCTTCCATGTAATGCTCGCCAACCGGCTTGAGGTTGACCAAAACTGGCGTCGTATCAGACAACTCGTTCATTTTCTCAAGCGAGACTTTGATGCCAAGGCGTCCTGCTATAGCAGTGAGATGCACGATTGCATTGGTGGACCCCCCCAACGCAAGCAACATGCGCAATGCGTTTTCAACCGATTTTTCGGTAATAATCTGGCTTGGTCGGATTGGTTGATCAACCATCCGCGCTGCAGCGCGACCCGAGGCTTCCGCAGCCCGTAGCCGATCTGCGTGGACCGCAGGGATTGCAGCAGTCCCAGGCAGCGACATGCCTAGCGTTTCAGCAATGCACGCCATGGTTGACGCAGTGCCCATCACTGCGCATGTTCCAGCGGTTGTTGCCAAACGTCCTTCAATATCGTTGATCTGATCTGTGCTGACATCACCAGCACGATATTTGCCCCAGAAACGACGACAATCCGTGCAAGCGCCAAGCCGTTCTTCGCCGTAACGCGAAGTCATCATCGGACCAGCAACCAACTGCACTGCAGGCAGATCAGCCGATGCCGCACCCATCAATTGCGCGGGTACCGTCTTGTCACATCCACCCATCAACACAACGGAATCCATAGGTTGTGCCCGCACCATCTCCTCTGTGTCCATAGACATCAGATTTCGAAACTTCAGGCTCGTCGGACTAACAAAAACTTCACCAAGTGAAATCGTCGGAAATTCGATGGGCAAGCCCCCACCAAGCAACACGCCGCGCTTAACTGCTTCGAGCAATTCGGGAAAATGACGATGACAATTGTTGAAGCCCGAAAAGCTGTTTGCGATGCCGACGATAGGCTTTTTCAACACCTCAGGCGAATATCCCATCGAGGATGCAAAGGAGTTCCTAAGGTAAATTGAGAAATCCTTGTCGCCGTAGTTGGTCAATCCGCGCGCCAGACCTTTTGCTTCCTCATCACCCATGAGTTGTCTCCAACAATCTGATTTTCACGTACTTTGGATCGAGGTAGTCTTGGATACCGAATGAGCCGCCTTCGCGTCCCATGCCGCTTTCCTTGACGCCGCCGAACGGTGCTTCGGCTGTCGCGAGCAGCATTTCGTTCACACCGACCATACCGACTTCAAGATCTTCATAGGCGCGTGTCGCGAGCGACAGGTTGTTTGAAAAAATGTAGCCCGCAAGACCGAATGGTAGCGAATTAGCCCGCGTCATCACGTCGTCATAATCCGTAAACGTGGTGATCGGTGCGATGGGGCCAAAAGGCTCTTCGTTCATCACTTTGGCATCATCCGGAACGCGGCCCAGAACGGTTGGTTCCATGAAGAAACCTGCGGTTGTGCCCGCCGGCGCGTTGCCCCCGGCAAGAAGCTCTGCACCGCGATCAATCGCGTCCTGCGTCATGGCCTGGATCGTTTCCAAACCGCGTTGGTTTGCCATAGGCCCGACTTGAACCCCCTCATCCATGCCACGTCCTACTTTCAATGATTTCGCAATTTCGGCAAAGCGATTGGCAAAGGCATCATAGTTGTTTTCATGCACATAAAAGCGCGTTGGCGAGATACAGACCTGTCCGCAATTGCGAAACTTCGTAGGCGCACAAATGTTAGCGGCTTCAATCGGATCGAAGTCCTCGAAGATCACGACAGGTCCATGCCCGCCAAGCTCCATCGAGACTTTCTTCACCCCTTCAGCCGCCAGTTTAAGGATCTGCTTGCCAACAGGAACCGAGCCAGTGACCGTAACCTTGCGCACGATGGGCGAGCGGATAAGTTGCTCCGCAATTGCCCCAGAGTTGCCCGTGACAAAGTTGACCACGCCTTTTGGCACGCCCGCATCATGGCACGCTTGTATCAGCGCCGCGCAGGACGCAGGTGTTTCGCCTGCCGGCTTGATGATGATCGAACATCCCGCCGCTAGCGCCGCTGCGATCTTACGAGCAGGCAGAAGTGCTGGGAAATTCCACGCTGAAAAAGCCGCGACAACACCAACGGGCTGCATGATCACCGCCATGCGGCTGTCAGGTGTACGCGATCCGATGATCTGGCCGTAAATGCGCTTGGCTTCCTCGGAATACCACTCGAACTGATCGGCTGCTGCGCCCGTTTCGCCCTTGGCTTCTGCAAGCGGTTTGCCTGTCTCGAGAGACATCGCAACAGCAATTTGATCAACACGCTCACGAATGAGATCGGCCGCCTTGCGAATAATCGCCGCTCGCTCCCACGTACCCATTTTGCGCCAGACCTCAAAGCCGCGCTGTGCGGCATTCAAGGCCGCATCAATGTCTGCTTCACTCGCCGAAGCAATTGTTGCCAATTGGTCCTCAGTCGCGGGGTCCGTTACAGGTTTTGTCGCCTTGTCAGAAGCCGCGCGCCACTCACCGTCGATATAGAGATTTAGATCATCATACATTGAATGTTCCTTAAATTTTTGACTGAACGTAAGCGGCTTGGACATCATCGACCCAATTGCCGACGTTCCATGATCCGTAGGCACCCATTCCAGCCATCGGATCGCGACCCGAATAAACTGGAATATGAACGAGTGAGAGGCCGTCATGCGCGAAGGCTTCCGCCAGCGCCTTTTCAAGCGATGCTTTGTCAAAGCCCGCATGGACAGCTTTCAAACCTGTGACGGATCCAGCCATCGCAACGTAATCGACTTGCACGGAATCGTTGGTTTTGAATTCTTTGCCATATTGGTCGTACTGAAGCCCTGTGATCGCAGCCATACGGCGGTTGTCGAACAAGGCAATCATCCCCCGAACACCGTGCTCAACACCGTCGATTAGAATTTGCGGGTTCATCATGAATGATCCATCGCCTGTGAACGCTATACCGTATTTCGCGTCCTTAACATAGGCAGAACCAAGCAAAGCAGAGCCCGAAAAGCCCATGAACGAGGCTCCCGTTTCGGTGAACGTCTGACCTGGCGTGTCATCCTCAACAATTTGGAAACCATTTGCCTGAACATCACCTGCATCAAAGAACTTGATCGCATCTTTGGCGTTGGCAAATGACGATACCGCATGAATAGCAGCGGGTTCAGTCAGCACAGGCTGTTGCCAAACTTCATCCGCCATCGGCGCAGTTTCCAGCCGTGCTTTCTTGAAGGCCTTCCATTCATCTTTTTTTGTGGCGCAATCACTCAGCCAGTCTTTACGTCTCGCTATGCCCGTCTCGTCACCAAGCGCGGACATCAAACGCTCAAGCACAGCGCTGATATCACCAGGCAAGGCCGTCGTATTCGCATAATGTGCTAAATCATCCAGATCGCCGTTGATATTCAAAACAGCCCTGGCATTGGGGTACCCAACACCGGAGCAATCCGCCTGACACACACCGCGGCTACCGATAAAGATCACAGCTTCAGCTTCGCTCATCGCATAATTGCCGCTGATAGAGCCTTTTGAGCCACCTACATGCATGTTCTGTGAATGCGCATCCGTCATCACGCCCGATGATCCCGGTGAAAGCACGACAGGCAGCCCTGCTGCGACAGCGAAGTCGCGTAATGCTTTATAATGCATCCGTGTGCCGCCACCCGCTTTCACCACGATCTTGGTGTTGTTGCGCATAAAGGCGGCCGCTTTCTCGAACGCATTGGCATCTGCGGGGGCCATGGCCGGAAAGCTTTGGCGCGGCGGCATGGTTTTCAAATTCATACGAGTTGTTTGTGGCTGCGTGTTAATCGGCAGCATGATAAAAAATGGTGACGCCTTATAAGGGTGATGTACGCAAGCGGTTCCACGGCGCATACACTCTCGCAAAGCAGCGGGTGTATGGAGCGTATAGGACTGCCCCATCAGGGCCCCCATTTTACCAAAGATGCCCTGCTCGGGCTTGGGGATTTGCTGCATATTGTAGCCCTCCCCATTTGTCGTTTCGTCACCGTAGATGTGATATACACCGACACCATTTGAGGCAGCAGCGAGCGACCCCGCCATCGCTTGTAAACCACCCGGACCAATTGACGTAATTACCGCAGGTGTTTTGCCGTGAACCCAAGCATAGGCCGTAGCCGCATGCGCCATTTCAACTTCGTTGCGGCAATTGACAACAGTGACTGCATCGGACTCATTATAGATCCGCAGGACCTCGCCCAGATCGGTCGAACCATGCCCAAAGATCGCATAGAATTGGGTTACGCCCTGTTTAAGCAGCGCGATTACCAGTGCTTCGGAAAGAGTCAGGTCGAGCACACCACCATTCTCGGAAGTCGCGAGATCATCGACACCTTTGCCGGTTGCAATCATGGTCGCACGGATATGCATTTCATGTTCGGTTTGTGCGGTTTCAAGAACTCTATCAAGCATTGGATACATTAACCTTCTGTTTTTCTTTTCGTTTCATCTTCAACTCGCTCAGGCTTTGGAAAACGATCACAAGCGCAGCTAGAGAGAAGAAAACAATCACTGTTGGTGAGGTGTAAAAAATGTCGGCCTGTCCTTCTGACAGCATCATCGCCGTTCGAAATTCATTCTCTAGTGTTGGCCCAAGAACCATGCCCAGAATGATCGGCGTAATTGGAATGCGGACGGCAACCAGCACGTAGGCAGAAACACCGATAATCGCCATTGCGTAGATATCAAACGCTGAATTACGGATTGAATATGCACCAATTGCGCAGAGCACCAAAACGACGAGCGCAAGGATATCACGCGGCACACGCAGCACATGCACAAAGATACGAATACCGAGTAGTTGCAGACCAAGTACCCAGACATATGCCAGCACCACAGCAATATAGATGCCGTAAACCTCTGACGCATGGTTCATAAACAATGCGGGTCCCGGAACAAGACCATGTATCATCAGACCCGCCAACACGATAGCAGTCGCTGGATCACCTGGAATCCCAAGAGAAAGAAGCGGAATTAGCGTCCCACCTGTTACGGCATTGTTTGCTGTTTCTGGTGCAATTACACCTTCGATATTACCTTTGCCGAATGTCTCAGGCTTTTTCGAAAATCGCCTGGCGTTGTCGTAAGCGAGGAAGGAGGCAATAGCACCACCTGTACCGGGAATAGCGCCAATGCCGGTTCCAATCAGTGCAGACCGGATCATCAGACCAACATTTTGATACAAAAGGCGGAGGGATGGCAATTCGGGGCGAATATTCGACATTCGCTTGGGACCGCCGGTACGATCACTCTCGTCGCTAAACGCTTCGACAATGAAAGGTACTGCGAACAAGCCAATTAATGCGACGAGCAGATTGATACCTTGCAGCATATTTACGCTGCCAAATGTCAAGCGCGGGACACCTTCGATAGCGTCCAGCCCAATCGTCATTATCATTAAGCCAAGCACACCGCTGATGAGGCCTTTTATCAACGATATGCCGCAAAGGCCGCAGATCGTGGAGAAGCCAAACAACACCAATGCAAATATTTCTGCTGGGCCAAAACCGATCGCGACTTTCGACACCAAATCGACCGATACGATCATTATGATAAGGCTAAAGATACCGCCAAAGACCGAAACGATGACGGCCGTTCCCAAAGCAAGGGACGCATCGCCGTTTCTGGTCATCGGATGCCCGTCAAGAACTGTCGCCGCGGCAGAAGGTGTTCCAGGGATCCCCAAGAGAATTGCCGAAACCGATCCACCCGTCATACCGCCGATATATGTGCCAAGCAGCAAGCCAATTGCTGGAACAGCGTCGAGGCTAAACGATATTGGAAGCGCAAGCGCAAGAGCAACGGTAAAAGTAAGTCCTGGTATAGATCCGAAGATCAATCCAACTAAAGAGCCCAGCCCAATCGCGGCGATTGACATCGGTGTGAAGGCGAGCGCAAACGCGTTTAAAAATTGTTCCATAATGCTTATCCGATGTTGATCCAGCTGCCGTTGGCAAGGTAGATGCCAAGGACTTTTTCAAAAATCAGCCAACACGTCAGTGTGATACCGATCGACATTCCAAGAAGCATTTTCGCAGAGCGAATACGCAGATTTACAAGCATGACAAACAGTATAACCACCGGCGTCGCTATAACAAAACCACATGTCTTCAGCAGATAGCCGTAGACCGAAATTTCAATCAGTATGAGCCCTGCAGGTATCCAATGAATGACGCTATGTGCTGCGCCCGCAAGACTTAGCTTCAATTCATCTGGTTTGCTCAAAACAGCTTTGAGCAGCAAAAGTCCTGAGAGCCCAGCTAAGAACAATCCAAATATAAGCGGGAAAGCCCTTGGGCCGATATCACCTTCGCCGAACCCTGATGGGATGGTGTCAATGACCAACCAGCTCCAGACGCCCGACAGGATCAATAATAGTAGTCCCAAAATGATGTCGTGCATGCGATTAGTCATTAAACACCCTCCGTCTTTCAGTAGGCTTACTTCGCCATTCCAAGCTGGTTCAGCAGGCTACCATAAAAGACATCATCACTCGCGATAAGCGCGCCAAAATCATCTGACCCCAGGAAGGCTTTGGAAAAACCGATGTTCTCGGAGGCTTCAGTAAATCGTTCGCTCGCAACAGCTTTCATCGCCGCCATTTCCAAAGCTTCGATTGCTTCAGATGACGTACCGGCGGGTGCTGCTAATCCACGCCACATGCTGATGTTTACGTCGAGACCTTGCTCTTGCGCTGTCGCAACATCAGGGAGCACGCTTGCACGTTCATCGCCAGTTACTGCAAGCACTGTAAGATCCCCTGTTTCAGCGTAAGATACGAATTGGCCCGGCCATTGGATTGCCGCATCAATTCTGCCTGCCAAAAGCTCAATCGGAGCTTTGCCGTCGCCGTATGAAATGTAGAGAACCTTGTCACTGATGCCCATCGCGTCGAACAGCGCTGCTGACGTAAGGTGCGTAAACGAGCCTTTACCCGAAATACCTACTTTCAATTTGCCATCACCCGCTTGCGCGGCCGCAATCATATCCTCAAGTGACGCCCAACCGGTTGACGAATTAACAGCCAATGCCGGGATCTCGATTGAAACGCGCGCAATCGGTGTGAAGGCTGTATAGTCAAACGGGATGCGTCCAGTGTGGTGCGACGTACTGATAGAGTTGGAATTCCAGACAATGCTATAGCCGTCAGGTTCTGCACTTTGCAGGTAAGAATACCCCACTGCGCCACCGCCGCCCTTGCGCGCAACCGGCACAACAGGTTGACCTAGTTCATCTGACATTAATTCTGACAACAATTGTGCAATTGAATTTGCAGTTCCACCAAACAGAACTGTCATTTCCACTGGTCTTTCCGGAAATTCAGCACTTGCAGTGGTAGAAAATACCATCATGGCCGAAGTCGCGACAGCCACCACTAACCCTTTAAGTTTTATAGATTTTTTCATACTCTTTTCTCCTATGAAATTATAGTTATTTAACCTCGCCACCTCCTATGGCAAGGCCTTCGGTCCTCATCTTTGATTAGTTTCGATGTGCTTGCGCCCTTTGTTCACGGGCAGCCAAAACATAATTTTCGCGGCCAGGCGTTTTGTTTTTTAAAGCACTTAAAATTTTCTCAGGCGTTGCTGGCAACGACTTCATCCGCACGCCAATCGCATCATAAATCGCGTTCATGATCGCCGGTGCCGTTGGAACCAGGGATGGCTCACCAATCCCTTTCGCACCCAGCGGGCTCAATGGGTCCTTATCTTCAATAAGCGTACAGTTGATTTGCGGGATATCGAGGGACGTGGGCAGGATGTACTTCGCAAACCCATGCGTCGTCGTATGACCACCCACAGTCTCATATTCCTCCATCAACGCCTGACCAAGACCTTGAACGACTCCGCCTTCGATCTGCCCTTCGACACCGCGCGGATTGATTGCACGACCAACATCATGCACCGCCCAGATGCCCAAAACTTGAACCTCGCCAGTGTAGGTATCGACTTCGACCTCAGCGACTTGAGTGCCAAACACGTAGGTTTGCCATGGGCTGCCGGAACCATCGACCGGATCAAGTCCCGTACCGTAGGCCGTGAATGACGCAGACCCAACTGGTACCACTCCGCGAGCCTTGCAGATCGCCACGGCTGCTTCCATCGTAATGCGCAAATTCGTATCGTTAGACCAGACTTCGCCATCAAACGACTGCAAAGTGTCAATTTCGACATTCCAATGTTCGGCCAATTGTTCGAACAAGTGTTTCTTCGCTTCTTGAGATGCCAAATGAACCGCGTTGCCGATCATATAGGTTTGACGGGTCGCACCTGCGTGAGCAGCCTCAGGAGACCGAGCAGTGTCATTGTCGCCGATAGTAACCTCTGATGGTTTGATCCCAAGCTCGTCCGCTGCGACCTGAGCAAGCAACGTCAAGATGCCTTCGCCAATCTCTGTCACACCAGTTACGATCTTCGCCGTGCCACCGTCATCCAATTCTGCCCATGCACCAGCGCGGTCAATCGTGGCTGTTCGTGCAATTCCGTACCAGCTTGCCGCAATCCCGCGGCCCCGAAGTTTACGTTCCATCAGACGACCCTTTCGTTGTCGGTATGTTTATCGTTCGTGAAACGCGCGCCCAATGTGCAAGGCGCCCGGGTGTCATCGCCACCCAAATCAGATCGCTTGTCTCCACGAACATTTGGCGTTCCTTTTTCCCAGCGAGATTCCTTTTCCGCTGCGTCCAGACAACGATCCAAGGAGGCTGCGCTCAGTTCATGTTGAGTGTGTGTTTTCGAGCCAATTTTCATCATGTTAACGCGGCGGATCTCAAAGGGATCCATCTCAAGCGCTTCGGCTGCCATATCCATCATACTTTCGGTCGCAAATTGCGCCTGCATGCCGCCAAAAGTTCGGAACGCTCCTGAAGGGGTGTTATTTGTATAAACGGCTGTCGTATCGACACTGAGATTATGAACCTCATAAGGCCCACATGACAGAATGGCTGCTTTGCGCATAACGCCTTCGCTAGACATTCCGTAAGCCCCACCGTCAGAGACCATGTCAAATTGGATCGCAGTGATTTCGCCATTCCACTTCAAACCCATCTTGTAGTGAACACGTGATGGGTGCCGCTTGGCAGAAGCAATGATGCTTTCTTCACGGGTAAAGTTCAGTTGGACAGGCCGATTGGTCTTGATGGCCGCAATGGCCAACATCCCTTGATAAATCATGTCCTCTTTGCCACCAAAACCGCCACCAACAGCGCTCATGATAAAGCGAACCTTGTTGATCGGTTTCCCTAAAATATGTGCCAACATGTGGCGGTGATGCGTAATATTCTGCGACGGTGACATCACAACGATCACATCGTCCGGATCAACGTATGCAATGCCTGCTTCGGGTTCGAGATACGCATGTTCAACTTGCTGGGTAGAAAAATCGTCTTCAAGCACGATATCCGCATTAGCAAAACCAGCTTCCACATCGCCCTTTCTCACGGGGATATGTTTGACGACATTGTTTTCGGCATATTCATGTACGACCGCCGCACCAGATTTCATAGCTTCAACGGGATCAAAAACACCGGGCAGTTCCTCGTAAACGACTTTGATTTTTGCAACCGCTCTGCGCGCGGTCACCAGATCCTCGGCCGCAACCGCTGCTACCGCTTCACCAACATGGCGTACCTTTCCGCGCGCCATGATTGGCTGATCATGAACAAACACGCCAAAACCGTCCGTTTCCACAGGAACGTCATCTGATGTTAGAACGCAGACTACACCTTCCATCGCTTCGGCATCACTCGTATCGATGGAGATGATCTTGGCATGTGGATGCGGCGAGCGTAGCACCTGCAACTGAAGCATATCATGCATTTTGACGTCAGCAGCATAGCGCAAACGACCCGACACTTTGGATGGCGCATCGATCCGGCGAACGTTATGGCCAATGTATGAAGAACCGACAGCATCTTCTTCCAGCGCCTCTTGGGGCATATCACCAGCAATTACATCGCGGGCAAGCTCGACGGCTTCAAATATCTTCGTATATCCCGTGCAGCGACAGATGTTGCCACCAAGACGTTCCTTGATTTCTTCAATTCCTGCACTTGGGTTTTCGCGCAACGCCGAAGTGGCGGCCATCACCATTCCGGGGATGCAATATCCACACTGACTAGCGCCTGTTTTGTGAAACGCTTTTTGCATCGGCGTCAATTTACCTGGATCGGCTAGGCCTTCAATCGTTTCGATTTTGGTTCCGGCGGCTTTCGCAACCGGCATAAGGCAGGATTTGACCAATTTGCCATCGACAAATACCGAGCATGTTCCGCATTCGCCTGCCCCGCAGCCTTCCTTGGCACCAGTCAGATTCAAGTCATCGCGCAAGAAATCCAGCAGGCGCTTATGAGCGTCCGTCTCTTTTGAGACCTTGCGATTGTTGACTTCAAGGTCAATTTTCAACTTAGGCATTTTCCATATCCTCAAATTTTACGTCAACGTCCGACTGGTTTTCCAGAGCTTCCTCGATGCCCGCTTTGACAAATCCGATTACGACACTTCGGCGGTATTCTTGGCGGCTTCGTGACGCAACTTCATCCGCAGCCAGTTGAGCCACATCATGGATCGTGCGTCGCGAAATTTTTTCGCCACGTAATAGAGACTCCACTGCGTTCAGCCTAATCGGCCGGGGACCCACACCCCCAAGCGCAAGGCGGACGTCATCAAAATAGCGGCCTGTTATGTCGGCTTTGACAAGTGCAGCACAGCAGGCGACCGATATTACGAGTGATCTGCGCTGCCCCACCTTTTGAAAAGAACCGCCATATCCAGCCAACGCGTCCAACGAAATCGATGTAATAATCTCGCCTGCCTGCAAAACAGTTTGACCAGGACCCAAAATGAAATCCGAAACTGTAAACTGTCTGGTTTTGATTTCACCATCTTCAAGGCGAGCAAGTTCCACGACACCATTGAGGGCTGCAACAGCAGGTGTTCCATCGGCAACAGGGGACGCATTGGCAAGGTTCCCTGCAAGTGTAGCCTGTTCCCGGATTTGATCGTCCGCAAACCAAATAGCGCAATAAGGCATGCAAGGCAGTAATTGCTTAAGAACACGCTCAGTCAGAAAGTCCTGATAGACCGTATTTGCGCCCAAGCGCACTCGACCATGTGCAATCGAGTGACCTTTGAATTCTGCAACCCTTGTCACATCGATAAAGGATGGAATGTGAACATCCCCGGCACGCCCCTCACGGGCCCAAGGCAAGATATCGGTTGCGCCTGAGACGAGCCTGCTACCTTGCGGTGCTTCAGACCATAGCTTCAATGCATCCTGCAAATTTGTAGGCAAATGATATGTATCGCAAGTCAACATGGCTCGTCTCCTTCTTGTTACTGTTTATTCAGCCGCGACTTGACGTGCTTCAGCGTGCTTGTTTTTCACAACAACTTTGATGGCATCCTCGACACGATCCTTGGCATAACGGAGAGCCTCTTGAAGGTCGGCCATGTCAAATGTGTGTGTGTGAATAAGCGTCGCATCAAAGGTCTTTTGACGCATGAAAGCTTCTGCGCGATGGGTCGCTGCTTTGCCTTCACCGCGGATACCAAAGAGATAGATGTTATTGCGAACCAAATACGCTACATCAACTTCGTCTGGTTTGTGCGGGAAAGCCGCAAGGCAGATCTTTCCACCACGATTCAGCATCTGAGCCGCTTGGTTTGTCCCATCCGGCGCACCTGCGCACTCGATAACGTAGTCTGCGCCTTTGCCGCCCGTAAGCTCACGAACCTTTTCGACAACGTTTTCGTTGCGGACGTTGATGACGTGATCCGCGCCAAGCTGCTTGCCGATCTCAAGACGATTGTCGCGTGTACCTGTTAGGATAACAGGTTGCGCACCAAGCGCTTTAGCAACGGCAGCCCCCATTAAACCAATTGGTCCGGGTCCTGTGACAACAACACTTTCGCCTGCAACAAGGCCACCAAGCTCAGTCAGGCCATACATCGCCGTACCGGCGGTCACGACCAGTGTCGCTTCCTCGTCGGTCATCGTATCTGCGACATGCACAAGCGTGTTGATATTGTTTATAGCATATTCGGCAAAGCCACCGTCTGTCGTGAAGCCGTTAGCGCGGTGACCTTTGTCAACATCACCGTAGTTTTTGCCGTAGTTGTGGCAAGAGGTGTACATGCCTGCACGGCAGCGCTTGCATTGACCACAACCAGCATGAATTTCGACTGTAACCCGTTCACCAATTTGGTACTCGTCAACCCCATGGCCCAAAGCAACGACCGTGCCCATGTATTCATGACCAGGTGTGAAGTTCTTGTTAAACGGATCGCCTCCATGAATTTGTGCGGGCGGGCCATTATGAATAATTTCCAAGTCTGTCGCACAGATCGCTACCGCATCGATCCGTACCAAAACTTCTGCTTTTGCGGGGAATGGAACATCTTTTTCTTCTAAAGACAGCTCTCCTGGGTTTCCAAGTACCCATGCCTTCATCTTGTCCGGGATTGGGTAGTCAGCACTCGTGGTAACATTGTTTGGCATCGCCATGGGTTTTCCTCCAGTTTAGTAATTCAGTATTTAGCTTTGCGGAGTTTTTTCGAAAAACCTACCGCCGCTTCATTCATCGATTTGCTCAAGTGCGCACGATATTTCTTGGTCATTTTGTCGGCACGTCCCGTGGATGAAATCGAACCAACAATTGCTCCACCAGCATCGCGTAAAGCTGCTCCAATGCAGACGATTCCAATTTGCAATTCTTCATCATCAATTGAATAGCCGCGCCGGCGCACCAGTCGAAGTTCTTCGACCAAACCAGACAAAGTCGTTATTGTTTTGTCGGTGTATCTGTTCAACCCATTGGCTGAGATAACCCGCACCAGTTCATTTTCAGGAAGCCACGCAAGAATGGCCTTACCAGTCGCGGTTGCATGCAATGCTGTCATCTTTATCAGCTCATCCGGCTCTTCCAATTGCTCGTCTGGATCTGGTGCCGGACACTTAAGTTTGGTTAACAAAGATGTCTCCGCGAGAATGGCCAGTTGCACACTGTGCCCCAATCGCTCTCCGAGCTCATTCAGGTCATCCCTGAGGACCAACTCGGGGCCGAATTCACTATCCGCAAGTTCGGCCAAGTCGTGCAATTTATGACCTAGAGCGTAACCTCGATTGCGGCCAAGATGTTCGATGTAACCACGCGAAACGAGCGTCGAAACCAGATGATGGCAAGTCGAAGAATTTAACGCAATTTTACTTGCAAGCTCTGACAGGGTCATCCCTCCTCGCTGCGCTGCAATCACCTCGATGATGTCGAGCGCTCGAGCGACGGACTGAATAACGCGCGGCCCCTCTTTTAAAGGTGTCGTTCCTTCAATCTCATCGGCTGATTCAACTATTTCAAATATTCCCGACACATCATGTTTCAAACTCATTTTCCTCTCTCCTCAAGAGTTGCTCGCTTTCGCAATTATAGCAAATTAATTTCATATTGTCGGTGTTATTTTCACATCATGAAATTTAGCCGTTAGAAAAATCAGTTCATAATTTTGCGTCTGTATTAATTATGCATTTATTTCAATGATTTAATGTAATACTGAATGGTCTTTGCTTATCGGCACTTGTTTGGAGACACAGCTCGCCTCGACGACACATCACTCACCACTTAGTTTCTTCAGAATCACAGCGGAATCATAGTCCGTGCGGTGGTGATACCCATAAAAGCCCTCCTCCACTTCGAGCGCAAAAGAGTCGAACCACGACGGTGTCAGCCGCAACTCGTCGCAATTTTTGACACTACCTTTTGGACCTCCAACGCTTCTTGAAAATCTGGACCATGGTTGATGCCACCACCGATGGCATCGATCAATTGTGCGACTTCGATGACTTTGAGATCATTGAAGCCCAAATGATGTCCTGGTGCCGGGCAGAAATTTCCATAGGGTGGGTGGTTGGGGCCGGCCTCGATTTTGGTAAAACCGGAAGTTCGGCCGCCGCCAGAACCTTTGCAGAGCAGCAGTTCGTTCATGCGTTCTTGGCTGAACGCCAGTGCGCCTTTGGTTCCAGTGATTTCCCATGACAGGTCCATTGTCCGTCCCGCGGCGGTCCAATTCGCCTCGATCGTACCAGCGGCCCCACTTTCAAATTCCACAAGCGCGAAGGTCACATCATCGACCAACACAGGCGAGTGTTCAGTGGATCCCAATGCGATTGGGCGAGTTTTGTGGATGGTGCGGCATTGCCCGGTTGCATGCGTTATCGGGCCAAGCAGATAACGCGCCATTGATATGATGTGGCTGCCGATATCGGCCATGGCCCCACCGCCATCTGGGTCGGTGCGGAACGAATGCGGGACGTCTGGGTCAGCCATATAGTTTTCAGCGTGCCGTCCGCGAAACGAGACGATCTCGCCGATTTCGCCTGCTTCGATAAGCTCCCTTGCGAGACGGATCATCGGATTTCGCAGAAAGTTGAACCCAACCATCGTGACAACACCGACTTTCTGAGCGGCTATCGTCATGCGCCTTGCGCTCTCCAGCGTGGTTGAAAGAGGTTTTTCGCAGTAGACATGCTTGCCTGCGGATAATGCAGCCAAGACAATTGGTTCGTGCAAGACGTTAGGTGCCGTAACAGCCACCACATCAATCGCGGGGTCAGCGCAAAGCGTGCGCCAGTCTCCAGTTGCACGGGTAAATCCCAAAGCGGAAGCATTTTGCACCGCTGTCTCTTCACTGATGTCTGCCAACGTCTCGCAAACTGGTTCAAATGGCAAATCGAATAAACCACTGACCGAGCGGAATGCATTTGCATGACAGCGCCCCATAAAGCCCGACCCGACAAGCCCTATACGCAATTCAGGTTTCATCATAGCCAATCCATTTTCACTGCAGCTCCGGTTTTGCGCGACTGATCGCAGGCCAGAGCGATGGCCAGAGCATCGCGGCCATCTTGTACCGTGCAGGACGGGTACCGCCCCTCGGTCACAGCGCAATAAAATTCGTTCAGCGCAATCGTGAAGGACGCATCATAGCGCTCAAGAAAAAAGTGCTTTAGTGGGGCACGCGCCTCGGTCTTATCAGCACCCCAGCGGATCAGGTTCTCGTCGCGCTGGTTTGTCGTCTGGAGCAACCCGGCCTCACCAAAGGCTTCTATACGCTGATCAAAGCCGTAGGCACAGCGGCGCGAATTGTTGATATGCACCAGACAGCCGGACGGCATCTTGAGCGTGGTCATGGTTGTGTCGCAATCTCCCGCTTCGCCGATTTCGGGATCGGTAAGGCAAGAACCTGCGGCGAATACTTCGCTCGGGCGTTCGCCCGCGATCCAGCACATCAGGTCGATGTCATGGATTGTCGCATCAACAAAATAACCACCCGAGGATTTCACGTATGACATCGGTGGGGGTGCTGGTTCGCGGCTCGTGCTCATCAGGAACGACAGTTGCCCTAGCCCGCCGTCCCTCACAGTTTTTTGCAAGGCTGCGATGTCGGGATCAAAGCGTCGGTTGAAGGCTAACATGAACGGAATGGGGTGTTGTTTTAGCGTGGCGACACATTGATCCGCCCGATTAAGGGATTGATCCAGGGGTTTTTCGCAAAAGGTCGGCTTGCCTGCTTTGGCGCTGGCAATGACATATTCCAGATGGGTGTTTGCTGGCGTTGCAATCAGGACGACATCCACGTCCGGGTGGGAAAGCCCGTGATCCAAATCGCTGGTCGCCTCACCACCATATTGCGCCGCAATGCGTTCAGCCGAGGCCAGATTGGGGTTGAACACAAGGGTTAACCGCAAACCCGGATGGGCGTTGATTTTGGGGCCATAAACATGGGCCATCCGCCCACTTCCCAGCAAGGCTATTCCAAGTGTCTGCATGATGTGGCTCCTGTTCAGCTGTTAAGGTCGCGCAAGATATGGGCTGCGCCTTTTTCACCAATCATGATTGCTGCGGCATTAGTGTTTGCGGTCACGATACGCGGCATGATCGACGCATCAATGACTCGCAGACCCGACAGGCCATGCACGCGTAGATCTGTATCAACGACAGCATCAGGACCAGTGCCCATAGCACAAGTACCGACGGGATGCAGCAAAGACAGGCCATTTTGACGACAATAGGCGATCATTTCGTCGTCAGAAGTGACATCCAGACCCGGAGAAATTTCGCGTTTCACGCAACCAGACATCGGCGACGTCTGTGATATCCGGCGACCCCAGCGTAGTCCTTCGATCGCGGCACGGTGATCAACCTCATGTTCAAAGAAGTTGAATTGAATGGCCGGATCGGTCCGCACGTCTGGCCCTTTCAAGCGGACATGGCCACGGCTTTGTGGCCGCATGTGTTCAGCCAAAATAGTAAAGCCTGAAAATGGATGCGGTATGAGGTCTTCGGTGGTGCACCAGGCCATAAACGTCACCATCATGTCAGGGGTCGGAATATCGTTCGAACTGTGCACGAAAGTGTTGGAATAATTGCCATTGTCCGCGAAGGGCCCGCTACGGAACAACAAATAGCGCAGCAACTGCAGCCCGCCTTGTAGCTTGTTGTTATAGAGATCATTGACCGTCGTTTTGAGAGTGGACTCAAATTCTAGCCCGATACCAAAGTGATCCTGAAGATTTTCGCCCACTCCGCCCAAGTCGTGGGTCACCTCGACACCCATCTCGCGCAAATGTGCTGCCGGGCCGATGCCAGACGCCATAAGCAAGTGCGGTGAACTAAACGTTCCGCCACATAATATCACCTCGCGCCGTGCTTGGGCAGTATGGCACGTGCCGTTGCGGGACCATTGAACACCTGTGACCAGCTTGCCATCCATCACGAGACGTTCTGCCAAGGCATTTTTTTCAATTTTGATGTTCTGCATCGCTGGGCCACGCAGGTACCCCGAAGCGGTGCTCCAACGTCGACCTTTTCGCGTGGTCGTCTGAACATACCCCGTGCCAAGTTGGGTGGCTCCATTAAAGTCGTCGTTGCGGGGCACACCAAGATTTTCGGAGGCCTGATGAAACGCTTCGCCTAGGGCGTGCGGTGACGGCAGATCCGAAACCGACACCGGTCCACCAACCCCGTGAAATTCGCTTGCGCCACGTTCCTGATCTTCGCATTTCTTAAAATAGGGCAGCACGTCATCCCACCCCCAACCAGTACAGCCACGCTCCCTCCACCCGTCAAAATCTTCGGGCTGGCCACGCATATAAATCATACCGTTGATCGACCCAGTCCCACCCATCACCTTGCCACGCGGCTGAAATAAGCGGCGATTGTTAAGATAGGGTTCAGGTTCGCTGTTGAAACACCAGTTTACCTTGGGGTTATTGTAAAGCATTGAATAGCCAAGTGGCACATGAATGAACGGGCTTTTGTCTGCACCACCTGCTTCAAGCAGAAGAACCTTGTGCCCTGATGCGCCTAAGCGCCCTGCGACGACACACCCCGCAGAACCCGCACCGACCACGACATAATCAAAATCCATGCCAGCTGTGTCCATTACGTGCCTCTGCTTGTGCCTGCTTGCGCTTTCACAACTTTGACACAGACATCGCTGACACTGAATTATGACTATATCCGTTTTGGATATTTATGTAGCTTGCGCGACCGTATTGGATCACTAATCTAAGAATATCCAAAATGGACGAAGCCAAAATGACACGAGAAGAACTGTTGCGTGTTTTAAGCTTTGCTGGGTCCTTGCGTAAACTGAGCGAAGAAAAAACCGAACTTGCATCGATCGATGCGCGTTGGAATATCATCGCATATGCGATGAATAGGCACTTTGAAGGAAAAATGTTGACAATCACGTCGTTGGCTGATGCTGCAGGTGTTCCCTATGGCACTGCGATGCGGCGGATCAGCGAACTAATTGACGAAGGTCTGCTATTGCGGCGACCGCGATCAAAGAGCGGCAAGTCCTTTTCATTACACCCAACCCGCACACTTATCACACAGTTTGAAGTCTTCGCGTCGGAGTTTAAGCGCACAGTAGGCGATACCTTTGGCTTTAACGACGTTGACACGGAAGATGCCGAAGGCGGTTTCTATTTTGGCGGCCATTACATGGCCTCGCGTATCTTATCCTACCCCAGTGCCATGCGAGTCGGTATCGGTAAAGAACGCCCCATTCGCGTGCTGTGCCCAATCGACCCGACCTTCAAAACGCTTAAGAAACTCGCACCGCAGTTGAGCGAGCTTTGTGGTGCGCAGTTTGAATTTATCACAATGCCGCTGGACAAGCTGCATAACGAAATATTCGAGAACCAAAAGCGGGCGAAGTCCCACTATGACATCGTTTCTGTCGATCTACCGTGGATTGGCCAGCTTGCGGAATGCGCAGCCATCATGCCGCTGAATGATCTTCTAAAGGCAAATGATTATCGCGGTTCAGATTTTCATGCGACAATCTGGCAGGCAGCGCAGTACCGCAAACAACAATGTGGTATTCCGATTCAACCCACGGTCGAAATGTTGTTTTGCCGCGAGGATTTGCTCGACGAAGTGGGACTAGGCCTTCCACAAACAACGGATGCACTTTTACATGCAGCCCAAGCATTGCATGGAGCACGCCGCGGTCAATCAGGTATCGTGATGAACTATGGCCGCGGCACGCCAGTGGCGCATACTTTCATGCAGACCATGGCGGATTTTGGATCGCCAGTGATTGACCTGTCGCCCAGTGTCGATGGCTTCAACACCGATACAATTCACGCTGAGAACTACCGTCCATTGATTAACTCTGAGGCGGGGCGCGAAACGGCGCAGTTCTTGCTAGATCTGCTGCCTTTTTCCCATCCCGACAGTCTGCGATGTGATTGGGACAAGCGCATTGGAATTTTTTCGCGTGGCGAGGCAGCAATGACTTATGGTTGGTCAATTCGTGCAGCGCAGTTCGAACAGGATGATAGCTCTGTTGCCCAGGGCAAAGTAATTTATGCACCGCACCCATCAAACGGCGGGTTGGCCCGAGTATCTCCTGTTGGCGGTTTTGTTCTTGCGCTGCCCGCAGCACTGGGGGCCGATCGCGTCGCCGTTGCATGGAAAGCGATGGAGTATCTGACTAGGCCGGAACTGATGAAGCTTTACGTGCAGAATGGAAGCCTGACGAGCCCACGTTTCTCGACAAGTGCAGACCCAGAAGTGCAAGCCATTTCAGGAATGATCCGTGATATTGACCAGATGGAACAGAATGGCACATTGAAGGTGTGGCCACGCCCGCCAATACCAGAATTTTCCGACATCATTTCTATTCTGGGCGACGAAATATACTTTCTGTTGCAGCAGCAGGTGTCCATCGATGAAGCACTTGGTTCAGCCCAACATCGGATTGAAATGCTGTTTAAAATGGGAACCTCTAAAAAAGCCCGGTAGGTTTTTTACTCAAAAAAATACCGCGCCAAGAATTAACTCGGCGCGGCCCAATTATTTAAGTCTTACCAAGTAGGACGTTCAAAGTCATCCACGTTGGCGGACGTGATTTGCGCACGCTCAATCTCCTGCAAAGCAGGAATTTCGATACCGTTGGCCACTTTTACAGCAGTTTGGATCGCCAAAATCGCGTCATCGATCGGGGATTGCTTACCAGAACCAGAAATCCAGCCCTCTTTCATAGCATCCCAACCTTCGCCAAACTGGTTACAGCTAACGATTTTGACGTCGCCTGCAGCATAGCCCGCGCCTTGCAACGCGCTGACAACACCAAGCGCCATGCCGTCATCAAAGGCATAAACGCCGTCAATGTCTTCGCCGTATTTGGTCAAGAACGTTTCAGTGACGGTTTGTGCCTTTTCGCGGTTCCATTCAGCTGTTTGGCTGTCCAGAACGTTGATGTTTGGATATTCATCGGCGATCCGGTCGAGGAAGCAATTGCCCCGCAAGATCGAAACAGAATATCCAGGAGTGCCTTCCACGACAACAATATCGCCCTCTCCGTTAAGAGCGGCACCCAGCATGTCAGCTGCCTGTGCTGCCAACGCACAATCGTCAGGGCCGGTGTGGCCCTGAATGTAACGACGTCCTGTTTCACCGATAGGTGAATTTGATGTAATGATCGGAATACCAGCGCGTGAGGCATCACGGATGGCAGGGATCAACGCGTTTTGCGATGTCGGCCAGACGACTATGGCGTCCATATTTTGCGATGCCATGTCCTGAATTTGGTCGAACTGAGTTGCAGGATCGCCCTGAGGGTCCATCACAGTTGCATCAATGCCCAGTTCAGCAGCGTAAGAAACCGCCGTTTCAGCGTATTTGGCCTGATATGAATTTGAACCGGGATATAGAACGGTCACACCGATCCGCGTTTCTGATAGTGGCTTTTGCAACTCTCCACCCAGCCAATTGGGTGCATCTTCGGCCACCGCTGGCACGGCGAGCATCGTGACCATAGCCCCGACAGCCAATTTGGTAATATTCATCATTTATTCCTCCACTGTTACGTCAATTTCTACACAAACAAATGCTGACGCGGTCATTCGTTTGCTCGATATCATTCTCAGATCATTCCCGACGCAAACAACACGCAATATATCCAAAGCTGATATTTGACATGTGTGCTGAAAAATTTTCCGGAAATCCATTTTGGATTTCATTACAGTGTGACAAGTTTTCACAACTTACTACGGTTACCTGAAACGGGGAGGCATGTGCGCATGAAGTCGACAAACCTGATTTCAGGACTGAAGAAAAGTGGCCTTCTAGTGGCTTTTGCAGTGTTTCTTGGCGCGGTATCGTTAACCTCGGATGCTTTCCTGAGCGTTGGAAATATTCTGGATGTGTTGCGGCAGGTATCAATCACCGGCATGATCGCGATTGGAACAACCTTCGTAGTGATTACAGGACGGCTTGATCTGTCCGTTGGATCGATGTTGACGCTATTAACCGTCTTGCTTGTTGATCAGCACAACCAAGTTGGACCACTCCTTGCAATTGTTTTGACACTTGCTGCTGCCATTGCTCTTGGCGCATTCAACGGTCTGCTTGTGGGTTATCTAAAGTTGAACGCACTGATTGTAACATTGGCGATGCTGTCGTTTTTGCAAGGTCTTACGTTGCTTTATTCCGGTGGTAGCAACGTCAACATCCCGAACGCGCAGACGACTTGGTTTCGCTTCTTTGGCCGCTCAGACATGTTCGGAATCCCTGTCCCCGTGCTGCTATTCTTGGGCGTAGGTGCGATTGCTGCATTCGTGCTGACGCGGACCGTTTTCGGACGGCAGGTTTATGCTGTCGGCGGTAATGAAACGGCGTCAAACTTCTCGGGCGTTTCAAGCGCACGCACGGTGTTCTGGGCATACATTCTATCGGCCCTGGCAACAGGGTTCGCGGCGATCATCCTAGGCAGCCGCGTTATGGGCGCACAAAACACCATAGGGCAAGGGTACGAGTTGACGGTTTTGGCAGGCATTATTCTGGGCGGCACATCCATGTTAGGCGGTAGCGGCAGTGTATGGCGCACAGTGCTTGGCATCGCAATGCTTGGGTTCATCCAAAACGGGCTGCTCTTGATGGGCTTCCCCTACTACGTGCAATGGCTGGTCACATGGGTCGTCATCATTATCGCGGTCTGGATTGATCTGGCCGGAAAACGCGGAAGGGTCTTGGCATGACAATGAACACAGGCGCGCAATCACGTCACACCAACGGCGCGGTCACATGGCTGTTTCGCAACCATATCTGGCTGTTTCTCAGCCTTGCGATTGCAATCTTTTCGCTGGCGTCGCCGTATTTTCTGACGGTCAACAATATCTCAAACGTCCTGACACAGGGGGCTTTCATCGGTATCTTGGCCGTTGGCATGACACTTGTCATGATTGATGGCGAAATCGATCTGTCAGTTGGGGCAATTCTGGCGCTATCAACTGCTTTGGCGATCGGGTTGCAAGAACAGATCGGGGTGTGGCCTGCGGTGCTTGTCGGTCTTTTGTCAGGTGCAGCTTTGGGGTTTTTGAATGGTGTAATCACCGCCTTTTCTGGCATGCACTCCTTTATTGTCACATTGGGTGCGTTGATTGGTATCCGCGGCCTTGTCTTTATCTATACTGGCGAAGACGCCCTGATGGTGCAGGACTTCAGCTACACAGAATACGCCGAGATCTATCTCGGTCCGGTGTCTGTCACCGCTTTGACATTTTTTGGTCTCGCCCTGTTTTTTCAATGGGTACTTACCAGCACGCGACACGGGCGTGAAACCTTTGCAATAGGCGACAATATTGAGGCGGCACATGACGCAGGCATCAACATCAAACGCCACAAGATCATCAATTTCACAATCTGCGGTACGATGGCTGCTGTCGCCGGGATATTGCTGTCTATGCGGCTTGGCACCGCTGAACCGAACGCCGGTAAGATTTGGGAACTTTGGACCATCATTGCTGTGGTTCTGGGGGGCACGCGCCTCACGGGTGGCTTTGGATCAATGTGGAAAACAATCGGCGGCGTCATGACACTGGCAGTGCTTCGAAATGGTCTGCGGCTGCTCAACACTCCAAACTATGTCGAACTGATGGTCATGGGGGCGGTGCTGATATTAGCGCTCTTACTGGATCGCGTATTGTCCAGCCAAACGGAGGCAAGGTGATGTCCAACCAAACCCCAATCCTAACCGTCAATGAAGTGACCAAAACATTTCCTGGTGTGGTTGCCTTAGACAAGGTCAGCTTTGATATCCGCCCTGGTGAAGTGCATGCACTGGTTGGTGAAAACGGTGCAGGAAAATCAACATTGATGAAGGTTCTGGCCGGACTCTATAAGGCTGACGCAGGAGAGATCATTCATCAAGGTAAACCAGTTGATATCGCCTCGCCGTTGGACGCGCGGCATCAAGGTATCCTTTTGATCCATCAGGAGCTATCACTCTCGCCTGAACTATCGGTGGCAGAAAACATCTTTCTGGGGGCGTGGCCCACCAACCGATTTGGGGTCTTACGCAAATCCAAGCTGAACAAGGATGCACAATCGGCGCTTACTGCCCTAGGTTCGGATTTTGGCCCAAGCGTTCGACTGGGGACACTGTCGATTGCGAAACAGCAAATGGTAGAGATTGCTCGCGCCAATGCCTTTGAGGCCAATGTCGTCATTTTTGACGAGCCAACTGCATCACTGACGGATACGGAAAAAGACTTGTTATTTGCGACTATACGAAACCTGCGGGATCGCGGCGTTGGGATCGTCTATATTTCACACAAAATGGACGAAATATTCGATCTGACTGACCGCATTACGGTGCTACGGGACGGACAAGTGCAAGGCACGGTAAAAACTGAAGAATCTGATGTTGGTCAGATCACCCAGATGATGATTGGTCGCGAACTTGATACATTTTTCCATCGTGCCAAATCAACGCTTGGGTCAGAGGTCTTGCGTGTCGAAGGCTTGACGAACACCCAGCATTTCCGC
>TARA_B110000503_G_scaffold55775_1_pt1 | contig 30134 bp, 26 predicted proteins | sample TARA_B110000503 | Tara Oceans TARA_B110000503 (sample SAMEA4397472) | marine metagenome | biome: Polar Biome; feature: [SRF] surface water layer (ENVO:00010504); material: water (ENVO:00002006), including particulate matter (ENVO:01000060) such as... | depth 5 m | reverse complement strand
TGCAAATGAGTGGAAATCTAAAGGAGAGTTTATTACTGTAAATGACAAAAAGTTATTTGTTATTGATACATCTTCTTTCTTTTTAAGTGAAGATAAGATTCCTACAGAGACCATGGTTATACTGCACGGATATCCTACTTCATCGTATGATTATTATAAAGTTTTACCAGAACTAAGTAAACATTATAGAGTGATTATTCATGATCATTTAGGGTTTGGATTTTCTGACAAGCCCCTAGACTACTCCTATTCTTTACTAGATCAAGCAGATGTAGCCTTACAATTATGGCAACAATTTGGGGTAAAAAAAACACACTTATTAGCACATGATTATGGAACTTCTGTAGCTACAGAGATTATAGCTAGAAATAATAACCATGAACTAACTATAGAGATTGAAAAATTAACCCTTTGCAATGGTAGTATGCACATAGAACTGTCTCAATTAAGAACCATTCAAAAATTATTAAAAAATAAATGGTTGGGTAAATATGTTGCAAAATTAACCACCTACGCTATTTTTAGTAAAAACCTACGCAATGTTTATTTTGATAAAACTAAAGTAAATAACAATGAACTGAAAGATATGTGGATGCAACTTGAATATAATGAGGGGCGTAAGGTTATTCATAAGCTAAGTCAGTATATAAATGAACGCTATACCTATTGGGATCGTTGGATTGGTGCTCTTAAAGAAACTAATCTTCAAACTAACATTGTATGGGCTAAAAATGACCCGGTTGCAGTTCCTGAAATTGCCAGGTTAATAGCAACAGAAATCTCAAATAACAAATTATTTTGGATAGAGAATACTGGTCATTTTCCTATGTTAGAAAATCCTGATGAATGGTTAAATTGCATCTTAAAGAACAACTAATAAGTAACTTACTTACTAATAAATAATATGTTATTGAGAAAGTTTAGCCCTTATTGAAGCTATTGTTTGAGCTCTTTTGTGTAAACAAAAAGCGAGTGCGAAAAGCAGGAAGTAGCTCCTAAAAAAAATTAATCCTCTGAAGTAACTTCAGTATTAGAATTTTCTTTATGTTCTTTAATTTTTCTAGTTCCCTCGTAGAGTTCATACTTCACAAACTTACAGTCTAAATCTGCATTCTTTAATTCTATTCGTTTAGAAGTTCGTAAACCCACATGCTTTAAAGCTTGCATATCTGATGTAATCATCCATGCAGTAGAATTTGGATAGTTGTTTTTTAAGGTATCCCCTATTTTGGTATAAAATTCATTAACATCTATATTTAAACGCTCTCCATAAGGCGGATTGAATAAAATGGTGGTATTACCAAAAACTTCTTTGGTAGAATTGAAGAAATTTATATGATGAACTCCTATAAACTCATCTAAATTGGCATTAATAACATTTTGCTGGGCCTTAGATACTGCTGAAGGAGCTTTATCAAATCCCATTATTTTAAAATGAGAGTTGGTGATCTTCTTTAATAATGAATCTTGTATGGTAAAGTATAAATCTTCGTCATAGTCTTTCCACCTTTCAAAGGCAAATTGCTTTCTATTAATATTTGCAGGAATATTACAGGCAATCATACATGCTTCTATTAAAATAGTTCCGGAACCACACATTGGATCTATAAAATTTTCTTCTCCAGAGTACCCAGAAAGTAAAACTAATCCGGCTGCTAAGACCTCATTAATTGGAGCAATATTGGTAGCGCTTCTATACCCTCGTTTATGCAATGAATCTCCTGAAGAATCTAAAGATATGGTACACCAGTCTTTTTGAATATGTACATGAATTTTTACATCAGGATAGTCTAAATCTACATTTGGTCTCTTACTGTATTTATGCCTAAAATAGTCTGCAACAGCATCTTTAGATTTTAAAGCGATATAATGAGAATTACTAGTAAAGTTTTTAGAGTTAACTACTGCAGCAATTGCAAAAGTACCCTCTACATCTAAATACTTTTCCCATTTAATTTTTTGAATGGCTTCGTATAAATCTTCTTCATCATAGATTTTACATGTTCTAATAGGTTTTAAAATACGGATAGCTGTTCTTAGAGCAATATTAGATTTGTATAAAAAACCATTGTCACCTCTATAAGTGACACTTCTTATGCCTTCTTTTATATCTTGAGCACCTAGTTTCTTTAGTTCTTCAGCTAAAACACCTTCCAGACCCTTTAGGGTTGTGGCCGTCATTTTAAAATCCTTGTTCATTGTATTCTATTTATGTTGCAAAAGTACACTTTAATAACTCTTATAAAAAAAGAAGTAATCAGAAAAGAAGCTTCTTTTGGTAATAGTGTATAGATTGATTCTTTATCTACTAGAAAAGTTTATTTTTGCCTACTTACTTAATTTATGAAGAAAACAGATTGGTTTACAGATTGGTTTAATACCTCCTACTATCATACACTCTACAAAGATAGAAATGATTCAGATGCCCAACTGTTTATTAGAAATATTACAAGCTTTCTAAATATCCCAACACCTTATCATATACTAGATCTCCCTTGCGGCAAGGGAAGACATTCAATTTACTTAAATTCTTTAGGATACAATGTTACTGGAGCAGACTTATCTGAAAATAGTATTCTATTTGCAAAAAAGTTTGAGAATGACATGTTGAATTTTGAAATCAAAGACATGAGAAAGCCTTTTGATGAAAAATACGATGCTATTTTTAATCTCTTTACAAGTTTTGGTTATTTTGAAAATGATAATGATGATATTTTAGTACTAAAAAACATAAAAAACGGGTTGAAAAAAAACGGGTTTGTAGTATTAGATTTTTTAAATGTTGTTCATGTGAAAAAGAATTTAGTACTACAAGAAATGAAGACTGTAGATGGTATAAAATTTTACTTAGAACGTGAAATTCGTGATGGTTTTATTTTTAAACATATTTCTTTTAACGATAAAGGTATTTCACATTCTTTTAGTGAAAAAGTGAAATATTTAGACTTAGAAAAGTTTGAAACCTACTTTTCTGCTGCTGGTTTGAAAATAAATCATATTTTTGGAAATTATCAGTTGTCAGAATTTGATTCAGATACTTCTGATAGATTAATATTTGTAGCTTCATGATATATCTGTTATTAATAATATCTGTTTTACTTGGAGTTTTACTTGTATTAATTTTAAAACCTTCTAAGAAGTCTGTTCGCTTATTACTTGCTTTTAGTGGTGCTTATTTATTATCTGTTGCTATTTTACATTTATTGCCTGAGGTCTATAATGGTTCTTCAGATACCAAAGTTTTGGGAATATGTATTTTAATAGGGGTAATTTTACAATCTGTTTTAGAGTCTTTTTCTAAGGGTGCAGAACATGGACACATCCATATTCATACAGATGGAAAAACCTTTCCAACTTTATTATTTGTTAGCTTATGTATTCATGCATTTTCTGAAGGATTGCCAATACATCATTCTGGAGAAAATTTATTGTGGGCTATTATAGTGCATAAAATTCCAATTGCTGTTATTTTAACCATCTTTTTATTAGATAGTCATTTTTCAAAAAAAACAATCGTATTTTTTTTAACTGTATTTGCATTGATGAGTCCTATGGGAGTTATTCTATCTGAAAATATGATGTTTTTTGAAAAGTATAGTACTGAAATAACTGCCTTAATTATTGGTATTTTCTTACATATTTCTACGATAATTCTCTTTGAAAGCTCAGAGAACCATAACTTTAATCTTCATAAATTCTTAGCGATTATTTTTGGAATTTTATTAACTGTTTTTACACTCTAGTTACCAACTTCATTTATAAATTTGATTCTCATTAGTCGAAGCTCTTCTTCATCATAATCTCCATCAAACTCATCTAAAGCATCTTGAATCTTATCAGAATCTGCTTCCATGAAATATTCATAAATTTCTTCTTGCTGATCTTCATCTAATAAATCATCTAAAGAATAATCTATATTTAATTTTGTGCCAGAGAAAATAATTACTTCCATTTCTTTGATGAGCTTTTCCATATCTAAGCCTTTAGATTTAGCAATGTCTATCAATGGTAGTTTTCTATCTGTATTTTGAATGATATATAATTTTAATCCAGAATTAACTCCTGTGCTCTTTACGATTAAATCGTCTGGTCTAACCACATCGTTATCTTCTACATATCTAGAAATTAAACCAATAAATTCTTTTCCAAACTTTCTTGCTTTCCCTTCACCTACGCCGTGTACTTTAGATAATTCTTCTAATGTTATAGGATATTTTAACGCCATATCATCCAGAGAAGGATCTTGAAATACTGCAAATGGAGGGACACCTTGTTTTACGGCAACTTTTTTACGTAGGTCTTTTAAAAATCTAACGAGGTTCTCATCTGCAGAAACACCAGAACTAGGTTCATTCGTTATAATATCTGCTGTAGCTTCTTGAGAATATATATGATCTTCAGTCATCATGAATGAATAAGGTTCAGCTAAATATTCTTCACCTTGTTTGGTTAGTTTAACTACACCGTATTGTTCTATTTCTTTACGAATAAAGTTCACAACCAACACCTGTCTTAATAGGGCCATCCAATAGGAAGTATCTTTTTCATTACCACAACCAAAAAATGGTTTTAAATTGGTTTTATGAGAGTTTAATAATGCATTTTCTTTCCCTGTTATTGCATTTACAATATCTTTAGATTTGTATTTATCTCGGGTATCTCTAACTACAGATAAGAGTTTAATTACATCCTCTTTTGCTTCATGTTTTTTCTTAGGATTTTTAGTATTGTCATCCATCTCTGCACCATCACCATTTATTTCATCAAATTCTTCTCCAAAATAATGTAGTAAATATTTTCTTCTAGACATTGATGTTTCAGCGTAACCAACAACTTCTTGAAGTAATGCATGACCAATTTCTTGCTCTGCAATAGGTTTACTAGCCATAAATTTCTCTAACTTCTCAATATCTTTATATGCATAAAAAGCTAAACAGTATCCTTCTCCATCATCTCGTCCTGCTCTTCCAGTTTCTTGATAATAACTTTCTAGACTTTTTGGTATATCATGATGTATTACAAAACGAACATCTGGTTTATCTATTCCCATACCAAAGGCAATGGTAGCCACAACAACATCACAATCTTCCATTAAGAACATATCTTGATGTTTAACTCGAGTTTTTGCATCTAATCCTGCATGATAGGGAACAGCGTTAATATTATTAACTTGTAATACTTGAGAAATTTCTTCTACTTTTTTTCTACTCAAGCAGTATACAATTCCAGACTTGCCCATACGTTGTTTCACAAAACGTATGATATCTTTTTCTACATCTTTTGTTTTGGGTCTTACTTCATAAAATAAATTAGGCCTGTTAAAAGACGCCTTAAATGTTGTAGCATGGCTAATTCCCAAAGTTTTTAAAATATCTTCTTGAACTTTTTCAGTGGCTGTAGCGGTTAAACCTATCACGGGTACTTTGTCTATTTGTTCAATGATATGTTTTAAATTTCTATATTCTGGTCTGAAATCATGACCCCACTCTGAAATGCAATGTGCCTCATCAATAGCAACAAAAGAAATTGTTTGTTGTTTTAAAAAATTTACATACTCTTCTTTAATCAAAGATTCTGGAGCTACATATAATAGTTTTGTGATACCACTTTCAATATCACTTTTTACTTGGGCAACTTCAGATTTATTTAAAGAGGAGTTCAATACATGCGCCACTCCTTCATGTTCAGAAATACCACGAATGGCATCTACTTGATTTTTCATCAAGGCTATTAAAGGAGAAATTACTATGGCAGTACCTTCATTCATTAAAGCTGGCAATTGATAGCAAAGAGATTTACCACCACCTGTAGGCATTATTACAAATGTATCTTTCTTTTGAAGGATGCTTTTTATAACTTCTTCTTGTAGACCTTTGAATTGAGTAAAACCAAAATATTTTTTTAAAGGTGGGTATATATCCATTATAAATTATTGATCATTGTAAAGCTAGTATTTTGGGGAAACAATACTACTATAAATTGTTGGGGTCTCTTATTTTTTTGTAGTAAATTTGCATTCAAGTTTAATAGCTTAAATATATAACTTTTTTTTATTTTAGATGAAAAAAAAACCATTATTTGAAGGGTTTTAGTATTTAAAAAATTAATAAAAATATTTACAACAGTTAAAAGAATTTTTTACAATGACTCAGGAAAAAGAAATGTCATTTTTAAATCACCTTGAAGAGCTTCGTTGGCACTTGGTTAGAAGTATTGTTGCAATTTTTATTATTGCAATTGGGCTATTCTCTATCCAAGAACATGTTTATAATGAATTTCTATTAGCACATATAGATCCTAACTTTATTACTTACAGGTTATTTTGTGATTTCTTTTCTTTTTTAGGAATGGAAAGTAATTTTTGTACATTAGACTACCCAGACACCTTACAAGTTTTAAGACCAACTCAACAATTAATGAATTCTATTTGGTCTTCATTTATTTTAGGAGCGATTGTTGCTTTTCCATATATATTATGGGAATTTTGGAAATTCATATCACCAGGCCTACATAGTAATGAAATTAAAAAGTCTAGAGGGTTTATTTTTACAGCATCGTTTCTTTTCTTTATTGGGGTATTGTTTAGCTTTTATGTCATTGCCCCTATTTCTGTAAACTTCTTATACACATATCAAATAAGTGATAAGTTGGTAAATCAGTTTACAATGGAATCTCATATTGGCTTAATTACAAACATGTTACTAGGAGTTTCTATTATGTTTGAATTGCCTGTAATTGTATATTTTCTAACTAAAATTGGTGTATTATCTCCTGAATTTTTAAAGAGATACAGAAAACATGCCTTAGTTCTAGTATTAATATTAGCAGCAATTATTACTCCACCAGACGTTGCTAGTCAAGTTATTGTAGCTATTCCTGTATTAATTTTATATGAAATTAGTATTAAAGTTTCTAAGCGAGTGATTAAAAAACAGCAAAAAAATGACAACAAATAAAGTACAAGAATTTAATGAGTATCGCTCTTTAATGAATGATAAAATATTAAGTGGTGATAATAAAGTGATTAAACGAATTTTTAATTTAGACACAAATGCATTTAAACAGGGACATTTACCTGTTAAGACTAAAGAACTTTTGGGGCTGGTTGCTTCTACTGTTTTACGCTGTGATGATTGTATTGCATATCATTTAGAAACCTGCTATAAAGAAAAAGTTTCTAAAGAAGAAGTTATGGAAACACTTTCTATTGCTACCTTAGTTGGTGGAACTATTGTCATCCCTCATTTAAGAAGAGCTTATGAATATTGGGAAGCTTTGGAAAACAATAGTTAATTAAAATCAAAATCTTACTATTTATGAACATATTAAGACTTGTAAAAATTCTAATTATTACTTTTACTGAGTTATACTAAACTAGTATAGGGCTTAATATATATATTAAACAATGATTTTAAGAGCCGAAAATATTGCTAAAAGCTATGGTGGTCGTCAAGTAGTTAAAGAAATTTCTTTAGAAGTAAAACAAGGGGAAATTATTGGATTATTAGGACCCAACGGAGCTGGAAAAACTACCTCGTTCTATATGATTGTTGGAATGATACAACCCAATGGTGGTAAAATATTCTTAAATGATGAAGAAATTACGAGCTATCCAATGTATAAGAGAGCTCAAAAAGGAATTGGGTATCTAGCACAAGAAGCATCTATTTTTAGAAAATTATCTGTAGAAGACAACATCATGTCAGTGCTTCAGTTTACAGATTTATCTAAAAAAGAACAAAAAATTAAATTAGAATCTTTAATTGAAGAGTTTAATATTGGTCATGTTCGTAAAAATAGAGGCGATCTTTTGTCTGGAGGAGAACGAAGAAGAACTGAAATTGCACGTTGTTTAGCGTCTGATCCAAACTTTATTTTATTAGACGAACCTTTTGCTGGAGTAGATCCAATAGCTGTAGAAGATATTCAAAGTATTGTCGCACATCTAAAAGATAGAAATATTGGCATTCTAATTACAGATCATGACGTACAAGCAACTTTAGCTATTACAGATAGAACTTATTTAATGTACCAAGGGGGTATTCTAAAAGAGGGTATTCCTGAAGATTTAGCAAAAGACGAATTGGTTCGTAAAGTATATCTTGGAAAAGATTTTGAGCTAAAAAGAAAAAAAAAAAATAACTTTATTTAATAGTATGCTTCAAGTTATTAATTATCGATAAAAGTAGGTAACTCATAATTATAACTGGAACTGCTAAGTATTCTAACGCTATCATTAAAACTAATGAAAGCATTATTAAAATATATTTAAATACATTCTCTTTTAAACCATAGTTTTTAAACTTCAACGAAAATAAGGGAAGTTCTGCATTCATTAAATAACTAAATAAAATAGTGACTCCTATTAAAAAATAATTGTTACTGATAAGGGTTCTTACAAAATCAATTTCTGTATTCATTTGAACTAATGGTAAAAAGACCACAAACAAGCTCATAGCTGGCGTAGGTAATCCTATAAAAGATTCTGATTGTCTAGTATCTATATTAAATTTCGCCAATCTATAACAGGCTGCTAATGTTATTATAAGACCTATAAGAGGAATGTAAGTCGCTATTAGAAACTCATCATTAATTTCATTTGTTAGCTGTTCTTTGTTTCCTAACAAATAAAAGAGCACAATTCCGGGAACAACACCACTAGTTACCATATCAGCCAGTGAATCTAGTTGTTTACCTAATTCACCAGAGACCTTTAAAATTCTTGCAAAAAAACCATCAAAAAAATCTAAAAATATACCAAATACAACAAATAAAGCTGTTAATTCAAAGTGACCACTAACAGCAAATATAGTTGCTAATGTTCCACAGAAAAGATTTCCTAAGGTGACTAAATTTGGAATATGTTTTTTAATATTCATAACTCTCAATTCTTTGGCTAAAATAGTAAATCCTTTCTGGTGATTTTTAATATCACGATTTTTTAAGCATATTTGCCAATTAATTGCTGAAAAAAAAAATATGCCAATCATTACATCTAACTTCTCTCCTTCTCTTCCGTTTAAAAATGGTCATTTTAATACTATTTACAGATCTTTTTTTATGAAAGAGACTCATAATTATAAACGAAAAAGAATTACTACCTGGGACCATGATTTCATTGATTTAGATTTCTCAAAGGTTAATTCAACAAAACTTGTAGTTCTTATACATGGTCTAGAAGGAAGCTCAGAATCAAAATACATCTTAGCTGCCTCTTCAGAATTAAACACAGCAGGTTATGATACTGTTTCTTTTAATTTAAGGGGCTGTAGTGGTGAAGATAACTTATTACTATCTACCTATCATAGCGGTAAAACAGAAGATTTAGATTTTGTGATTTCTTATTTGATTAAAAATTACTCTTATGATAAAATAATGATTGTTGGGTATAGTCTTGGAGGAAATATTACCTTAAAGTATTTTGGAGAATACGCTTCAGTAATTTCTGATAAAGTTAGTTCTGGTATTGCTGTATCTGTTCCTGTAGATTTAGCTTCCTCAAGTAACAAAATGGGAACTTCACAGAATAAATTATACATGAATAAATTTCTAAAATCTTTACGAATTAAGGTATTAAGAAAATCAGAAAAATATCCATCATATACATTAGACATCAATAAATTAATAAAAGCTAAAACATTTAAAGATTTTGATGGGCTGTATACAGCTCCAGTTTCTGGGTTTTCTGGTCCAGAAGACTACTGGGAAAAAGCAAGTTCTAAACCATATTTATCTTCAATTAAAAAACCAGTATTATTAATTTCTTCAGTAGACGACCCATTTTTAGCCAAAGATTGTTATCCGTATAAAGAAGCAAAAGAATCTAATTGTTTTCACTTAGAAGTGACCAAATATGGTGGACATGTAGGATTTATTTCTAGCTTTTTACCTAAAAAAAACAGGTGGTTAGAAAATAGAATACTCCAATTTATAAAAGACAATGGCTAGTTAACACAATATCTATTAAAATGTAAAGTTATTTCAGTATTATAGTAAGATATTTGCTAGTATAATTAAACAATACATTGAAAAGAAAACACCTTTTATTTTTTCTTCTATTTCCGCTTGTAATTAATGCACAAGCCTTACGGAACTATTCTAATGAATTTTTGACCATTGGTGTTGATGCAGCTTCATTAGGAATGAGTAGATCTGTTGTGGCTTCTACAAACGATGTAAATGCTGGATATTGGAATCCTGCCGGTTTGCTTCATGTTAAAGACCATCAAGGATCTATTATGCATTCCTCTTATTTTGCAGGAATAGCTAGTTATAATTATGCTGCCTTTGCAATGCCTATTAACAAACGGAGTGCTTTAGGAATTTCTATCATTAGGTTTGGAGTTGATGACATCTTAAACACTACAGAATTAATTGACAGTCAGGGAAATATAGATTTCAATAGAGTTAGCTTATTTTCTGCTGCAGATTATGCATTAAATATATCCTATGCAAGAAACTTAATTTTTAAAGATGTTTATTTTGGTATTAATGCAAAAGTTATTAGAAGAACAATTGGAGATTTTGCTAAATCTTGGGGGGTTGGTTTAGACGCAGGGATTCAATACCAGCGAGGTGAATGGAAATTTGGATTAATGGTTAGAGACATTTCTACAACCTTTAACATTTGGACAATAGATACAAATGCTTTTGCAGCTGTTCAAAATGCAATTCCAGGTCAGAATCAAGAATTACCTGAAGCTACAGAAATAACGAAGCCTAAGGTACAATTTGGCATAGCTCGTTCATTTAAATTAGGGCGGTTTTTTCATTTACTAACTGAAGCTGACTTAAATATGAGATTTGCCAAAACAAACGATCTAATTTCTACAGATCTAGCTAGTATAGATCCTGCTTTAGGTTTTCAATTAGATTATGAAAATTTTGTATTTTTAAGAGCAGGTATTGGTAACTTTCAAAATACAACTGAGTTTGATGGAAGTAAAAATTTAACGCTACAACCCAATTTTGGTGTTGGTTTTATATACAATGGTATTCAAATTGATTATGCACTCACAAACATAGGTAGTGTTGGAAATGCATTGTTTTCTAATATTTTTTCAGTGAAAATTGATTATAGTTTTTTTAGACGTTAAGCTATGAAAAAAACATGTTTTTTTATTTTATTTCTTTTTATAACTCTTCAAGAAATACAATCTCAAGAGTTAAAACTATCTGTCTATTCTGAGATAAGCATAATTACTGTGGGGCCTGGAGAAGTACTTTTTGAAACTTTTGGCCATAGTGCTATAAGAGTTAAAGATTCTGTCTTAGGAATGGATACTATATTTAATTATGGATTGTTTGATTTTAATCAACCTAACTTTTATCTGAATTTTGTTAAAGGCAAATTAATATATAAAATAGGAAAACAATCTTTTCAAAATTTTGTAGCCAGTAATAACTATCAAAAAAGATGGATGAAGGCTCAAGTTCTCAATTTATCACAAATTGAAAAGCAGAAAATGTTTCAACTTTTGGAAGTTAATTCTTATCCTGAAAATGCCAATTATTTATACGATCCATATTTTAATAATTGTGCTACTAAACTAAGAGATATTACCAAAGAGATTCTTGGAGACCAAATTCAATTTCCAACATCGTATTCTAATGAAGATTATACCATGAGGCAATTAATGAACAAAGAGCTTCCTTGGAACACCTGGGGTAATTTTGGCATTAATTTAGCCTTAGGAAGTACTTTAGATAAAGCTATTACTGCTGAAGAGTACATGTACTTACCTGATTATGTTTATTTAGCATTTAAAAATGCTAAAAAGAGTAAAAACAATGCAACGATCTCTTTGATAAAAAATGAGAATATAATTTTAAAGTTTAAAGAGAAAGAAATCATAACTCAATGGTATAATCCTTTTTTTGTTTTTTCAATCATTTTGTTACTTACTATAGTAATTACTTATAGAGATCAAAAAAGAAATAAGAGGTCTAAATGGCTAGATTTTTTACTATTCTTTCTATCAGGTTTTTTAGGGTTATTAATCTGTTTCTTGTGGTTTTTTACAGATCATTCTACAACACCAAATAATTTTAATTTTTTATGGGCATTCGCACCAAACCTATGTATTGGTTTTGTTCTTTTAAAAAGAAAAATGCCATCATGGATATCTAAATATGTCATGGGCTATTTAGTAATGCTTGCACTCACTGCTATTGTTTGGGTTTTTGGTATTCAACAATTTTCTTTTGCAGTGCTTCCAATTATAGCAATGTTAATTGTACGAAATTTTTATCTATACAAATTATTGACCTCTAAAAAGTAAGATTGTAGTAATGGTTTTGATAATAATTTTGAAATCTAAAAATGCACTTTGCTCTTTTATATAATACAAATCATATCTTAATTTTTTTTCTTGCTCATCTAACGTTCCTGAGTAAGAATATTTTACCTGTGCCCATCCTGTAAGACCAGGTTTTACAACATGCCTTATGGCATAGAAAGGTATTTTTTCTTCTAGACCCTTCACAAATTCTGGACGTTCTGGTCTTGGTCCAATAATACTCATATCACCTTTAAGTATATTAAAAAACTGAGGTACTTCATCTAATCTAGACTTTCTTAAAAAATCACCAAACTTAGTTATTCTAGAATCGTTTTTTTGAGCATAAACAGCGCCAGAAGTTTCTGCATTCACAATCATTGATCGTAACTTAAAAATTTTAAAATTTTTTCCATTTTTACCAACTCTAATTTGGGTGTAAAATAAAGGACCTTTGTTTATAAAAGTATTTAGAATAAATATAAAGGGAATAGCTACTAAAAAAATAATTAATCCAGTTAAGGATATTAAAATATCTAAAAATCTATGAAATAATTTATAAAATCTCTTATTGCTATTGCAACTTATATTCATATTTTTATAAAAGTTAAAATCTAAATAATCTTTTGGTATACTTGCTGTAATTTCCTCAAAAAATCTTCCTGAACTCTTAATATTAACCCCTTCTCTAAATAATAAAATTAGATCTCTATTAATCTTTGAAATTATTTCATTGTTAAAACCTCTGGTATTTATAATTACTTCTTTAATATTATTAAACTTTACAAAATCATAAATATTAGCTTTATTAATATCTGTAAAATTTTCAAAATCTAAATTTTCATCATTAGACAAGTATCCTTTTACGTTATGATGATGATCATCCTTTGTTAATTCTAGCAACTCTGTAATGGTAGATGAATGACTAATAATTAAAATATTTTTAAAAAAATTTGGAGAAAATAATACCGCTATATAAGCTAATCTCCAGCACAATACTGGAAGTATCAATATAAGAAACAAGTAAATAATTTGTAATCTATTTTCTGGTAATGAAGGAGCATAAAACGGGGTTAATACAAAAACAAATGTTGTTATTAATGATACAATAAATAAATTTTTTACAATTTTAAACCTACTAGCTGAAATCTTTAAATCATAAATCTGAAAAATTTCTCCAAATAATAAAAAATAAAAGGCGAGTAATATAAGCCAATTGAAAATTAAAGGATTGAAAGAATTTATATAAGTAAATTGTGAATAGTCAGACGCAAAAAAAACGCCTGAGAAAATTAAAATAATGTCTAAAAGGCGTAAAAGTAGTTTTCTTTCAGATATATCAATATAGGATGAATAAAAATTCATAACGTTAACGAGGGAATTAAGGTTACTATTAGGGGAAATAATTTTATTAAAATCAAATATAATTATTTTTTACTTTATTTGCTAGTAATCAACTGTATTTTTTAAAACCTTTATACCCCCAAACAATCATTAAATAAAACTGACATTACAAGAGATAAATTTTCTACGTGCCTACAAAAATATTATTGAGGTTTTAACAACTTTATTTTATTTCTTGAATGAGAATAAGTATAATTTATCAATCATTAATAAGGTTAATCAAGCAGTTTAACTGGTAATCTAACCGATACTCATCTTGATGTTTCTGTAAACAATTTTTACTCATTATTGAATAATCTTCAGTTTCTAAATTTTTGAATTTTTCAATTGTTTTTTTTAGAGATTCAAAATTATTTGACTCACTAATGAAACCTAAATTATGATTTAAAATTATATCAGAAGCTTCTCCTTCACAAGTATATAATATTGGAACCCCTAATTGCATTAATTCAAACAATTTAGAGGGCACTGCTCCTTGTATTCTATTTTTTAAGGGTACAATAGATATATCATACTTTCTTATCTTTTCTTTTACCAGGGATGCATCTACACTTCCATGAAAAAAAATATTACAACCTTTCTTCTTTGTATAATTTATAATCTGCTGTTTTTCCATACCATCACCATAAATATGAAATGCTACATCTAAGGATTTGAAATTAATATTTTCACAAATACTTAATATTCCTTGGGCATAGCCTAATAACCCAGCATAAACAATTGTTAATGAGCCTCTGTTCTTACTTTTAGCTTGGTGTTTTTTATAGATAGGAACGTTTCTGTAGAGTAAGGGTTCTTTATTAACTAAGTTAACGATGTGATCTTTAATTTCATTTGATTGACCTATGATGTTAGTTGCTAGTTTATAATTCAATAATTCAATTTTGTTTAACAAATTATAAAATTTACCTTTTTTTAAAATTCCTAATTCTAAAGCAGACAAAGGCCAGAGATCTGAAACATTTAATATGCTGCTACATCTAATAAATTTACTCAATAGTAACCCAGACAAGCCTACTAATAATGGTGGTGAATTAACAATACATAAATTTGGTTTTTTTCTTATGAGACTAAAAACAGCACTCCATATGGTAACAGCAAATGACAACATACTAAATAGTCTAATAAAACTGTTTTTAGATTTGGAAGGATATAGCCAGTATCTTTTTATAAAAACTCCGTTACGTTCTTCACTAGCATTAAATTTACCTTTATATTTTGGAAATACAATTCCTTTGGGGTAATTTGGAAGTGGACAAATAACAGTTACTTCCATATTTGCTAAAACTAATCCTTCCGCTAAATTTTTAATTCTATTTGATGCAGCACCAATTTCAGGTGGATAATAATTAGATATGATTAATACTCGTTTTTTCATCTATTTTTATTGGCTGATAAGGTGCTCTATAATTCTTTCTGCTGCCTTACCATCCCAAAGTGGTGGAATACCTCCTTCTTTCCAATCTCCAGTAAATATTTTATTCAAAGCAGCATGTATTGCTTTTGGGTTTGTGCCTACTAATTCATTGGTTCCAATAGTAATTGTTTCTGGTCTTTCTGTATTGTCTCTTAGGGTTAAACAAGGAATCTTTAAAAAGGTGGTTTCTTCAGTAATACCTCCAGAATCTGTAATTACACAAAAAGAATTTTTCACCAAGAAATTAAACTCTAAATACCCCAAAGGTTCTATCATGTATAGGTTTTTAAAATTTAACTTTAATTTTGAGATACTAGCTTTTGTTCTAGGGTGTACTGGAAAAATTATGGGTAAACCTTTGGATGAACGCACTATTTCTTCTAAAAATAATGTGAGTTTAACTTCTTCATCTACGTTGGATGGTCTGTGCATTGTAAGAACAATATAACTTCTTACTTCCAGAGATAAATGAGTCCAAATACTTGGTTTTTTTAGTTTATCTAAATTATTTATTAAGGTGTCAATCATGGTGTTTCCCACAAAAATAATTCTATTATTAGGTATCCCATTATTTTTTAAATTTTGAATAGCTACTTCGGAAGTCACATAAAAGTAATCTGTAATTGCATCAGTTACCATTCTATTAATTTCTTCTGGCATAGATAGATCAAATGATCTAATACCTCCTTCTACATGAACAACTCGTATCTGTAATTTTTTTGCAACAATAGCACAAGCCATGGTTGAAGTAACATCTCCAACAACCAATACAATATCTGGAATATTTTTAAGTATTTCTTTTTCAAATGCAATCATAATACCAGCTGTTTGCTCTGCTTGGCTTCCAGAGCCAATTCCTAAATTTACGTCTGGTGATGGTATTTTTAATTCATCAAAAAATGTTCCGCTTAATTTTTCATCATAATGTTGACCAGTATGAATTAATTGGAAATCAATTAAGTTACCTTCACTTTTCTGTTTGACGATTTCATGAATAATCGGAGCAATTTTCATGAAATTTGGTCTTGCTCCTGCTATAATAGTAATTAACATTTTTAAGTTTTTAGGGTACTAATAATAATTTGTGGTTTACCTGAATTTGAATTAGCAATATTTGAGACTTCCTCAAAATTTATTTTAAATGATGGTTCTTGTATATATTTTTGTAATTCATTAACAATATGAGTTAACGTACTTTGCGAAAAGTTATCTGACTTTATATAGCGTATTAAAATTCCTTTCAAATCATTTTGTACTACTTGAAACTGTTTTATTTCTGTAATGTATTCAAAGATTCCAGTAAAAGAATGTACAATTAATTTCTTTTTATTTGGCAATTCAATAATATCTGTTTCTCTACCTACTATTTGTTGAAGTAAAGGATATTGAAATTCTCTTTTTTCAGGATATTTATTCCTAGGAAGTTTTATTGCTAAATCACCTATCTTATAACGTATAAGAGGCATAGAATATGCATCTAAACGAGTAACAACAACATGTCCCATTTCACCATCAGGAACAGGATTATTGTCATTATCTAATATTTCTAAATAAACATGGGGTGACATTATATATTTATATTGTAAATCTTTTTGACTTGCTATTAAAAAACCTTCATTACAGCCATAAGTATCGTATGTTTTACACTGAAAAGCCTTTTCTAAGTTCTTTTTGTAATGAGAAAACAATTTATCTCCTAAGCTGATAACCGCTTTTAATTTTATGTTATAGTTGCTTGCTATAGCATATTCAGCAATTACATTTAGAGAAGAAGCATACCCAACTAAATAATACTTATTTTTTTTTTGTAGTTTTTTACAGATTGATTCAAGTTCTTTTTCGGATAAACTAAAAGCAACTATATAATATGTTTTAAATAATAAATCTTTAATAGATTTTAATAATCCTCTTTTGGGTGACATTCCTGTTTGAGCTATTCTTGAACCTATACTGTAACCACTCCACTCCCACCAATGAGATAAAATAGCTCTAATATTTGCCTGTTCTTTTTTATTCATATAGACAGAAGTTTGAGTACCTGTAGATCCACTACTACTGTATTTTAAAAGTTTTTTCTTACTAAAATTTTTAGCAATTAATTTTCCGGAATTAGCTTTTAGAAATTCTTTTGTTAAGACAGGAAACTCGTTAATCCATAAATATGGATTAGTCCCTTTTAAGTTAATTGTTGAGTAAGTGGCTACATTTTGAACAGTATGTTTTAATAACGAACTTAAATTTTTACCTTGAATATCCAAAAGTTTCTCCTCAGAAAGTAGATCTAATTTTCTCCAATATTTGAGCCTTTCAACATAATTTGAATTATTGATGAGGTCTCCCAAAGGAAGAATAAAGGTCTCTAATAATTTTGTGTACAGCATTATCTTAATATTTCTAACCATTGATGTTTAACAATATTCCAATCATATCCCTCAGCCTTGATGCGAGCTTTTTTTGCGAAAGAACTTTTATTTTCTTCAATTATTTCAGCTATTTGATCCGCCATTAGTATTGGTTGTTCTTTATCTACCAATACACCATCTATATTATTACTAATCAAATAAGGCAAGCCGCCTACATTAGTTGAAACTATAGGTAAGCCCAAAGCCATGGCTTCTATAACGCTTATCGGTGTATTATCTACATTGGTAGTATTAATAAAAATATCAAAATCTTTAGATTTTTTATGCCATTCTTTTTTTGATAATACACCGGTAATTTCAACACTGTCTTGTAAGTCATATGTATTAATAAGGTGTTTTACATCTTTTAATGTACCGTCTTTATCTGGGCCTATCATGCATAGAGTTGCTTCTGGATATTTTTTCTTCAACTCTTTTAAAACCTCAATAGCCATAGTGGGGTTATAAATACTTGCAAAAGCTCTAACATATAATAATTTTGGAGTAATTTTTTTTCTTTCTTTAAAAGTATAGTTGGCAATTGGAATTACATTTGGAATTAATTGTGTTGTATATCCTTTTATTTCGAATTCATATTTCAAATAACCTGAAGGAGCAATGTTTTGATACGAGTTGTTAAAAATTAGAGATGATAATTTTGGATTATGTTTTAAACGATAAGGTAAATTTCCACCATGAAGGATGGGTAAATATTTTACCTTATACAATCTGCACAGCTGAGATGTTAGTAAGGCATAATAAAAGTTAGAGGTACTATAGGTGTCTATTAATACATAATCAACTTTAGTCCTATAACTAATAATGGCAAAACACATCTCTAACAACCTTAGTATTTTGTTAGATGTTGAAGAGCTCTTGTAAATTGTAAACCCCTCTAATTTTAACAAACTACTCAAAATATCCATGGAGATAGCATACTTTGTTTTTTTAACAAGGTTATTTCCTATATATAATATTTTATTCTTCTTCATCTTTAATATTTAATAAACTCAACCCATAGATAAACCCTGGAAAAGCAATTCGCATTGCTGAATGATTAATGGTTAAAAACCAGAATAGATAAAATGCACTTATAAATGCTCTTTGGTAATTATTACCATACCAGAAATTTGCTAGTGGTAGAAATAGTAATAATAATATAATAATAAATCCAATAATTCCGTGTTCTTCTATTAGCCTACCTACTTCATTATGTGAAGCGGCAGTTACATTGCCAATAGCTCCCTGCCGTTTATATTTACCATTTCCAACCCCAATACCAAGAGGGTTCTCTGTAAAACTTTTTACTTGCTCACTAAAAATAGCTACCCTACCCGAGCTTATATCTTTCTTTTGTACGCCACTTGCATTCTTACCTGTATATCTGTTGTCTAACATACCTCCTGTAATATTAGAAGTGAAAAGCCAAATACCTATTGTAAAGACGACTACAATACCACCATAGGTAATAAAAGACGCTAAAGAAATTTTTTTATACAAAGTATAAAACAATGAAAAACAAATTAGTGCCAGAACTCCAGTGATTAATCCTCCTCTAGAAAAAGTTAATAAACCTCTATAAAAAAAGTACAGTAAAAAAAATACATCTAGTAGTAAAGATCCGGTAATTCGTTCTTTCATTAAAATAAACACCGCAATAATAAAAATACCCAAACCAATAGCAGTAGCTACTTGATTTGGACCAAAACCACCTGAGGCAGCAAAATTTGCTGATCCACCAAAAATAATCTCTTTTAAATCTGGTGTTTTAAAATAGAGATAACTTACCATAGAAAATAGAGGAAGTATCATAAAAAATAACGCATTCATCAAATCTTCTTTTGTAATGCTTCTTTTATAAAAATACAAGCCTGCAATACCCAAAACAAAAGGACCACTTAAATTAAATGCAATTGCTTTTCTAATATATTCGCCTTCAGGAACACGCGTAAAAACAATGCCTAATAATAATAATAACAGATAAAAAGCTAAACTAACGGAGAATTTTTGTTTAAATTTTCCAACAAAAATACCCAATAGTAAAAATAATATAACACTGTATTTTCCTGTCTCATATAATATCATTCCTTTAGACATTCTTATAAAGACTTCTGCGGCACTTAAATAAGCTGCAAATAAAAAGGCCTCTTCATTTCTATTTTTCTTAAAAAAAATACTAAAAATAAAAAATCCAATTATTAAAAGCCATAACAATTTTAAACTATTAGAACCTCTTAATAGCGTTGACGCATAACCTAAAAGGATATGAATTCCTATAAAAAGCAACCTATTATTTAGTATATAATTAACCAAATTATTTACTTTTTAATTTAAAAATTTCATTTATAATTCGATGATTATAAAAATCATATGTAAATTTCTCTGCCAATTTAAAATTATATTTTTTTATTTTTAATCTCTCACTGTAAGTTAAATTTATCGCTAAATTTATTTTTTTTAAGATTTCTTTAGATGCTATGGGTTTTATAAGAAATCCATTAACACCATCCTGTATATATTGCGAAATGCAGGAAACATCAGAAACAATAGGTATACAACCAAAATTCATTGCTTCACCAATAACTTTTGGAAAACCTTCACTTTTAGATGGCAGAATGATAAAATCACATCTTGAATATATATTACTAATCGAATCTTTTGCTAAGAATCCATGAAAAATGATTTCAAATCTTAGAAGTTTTGCTGTTTTTTCAAAGTCAATTCGCTGTGGACCATCTCCAACAAAATGAAATATATATTTAATGTCTTTGCTATCAAGACACTTTAAGGCTTCTAAAATTTTATCTACACCCTTATGATTATTTAAAGCACCTACAAAACAAAACTCTACTATTTTTTTTAATTTTTTAGCAGCTAGTAAATTACGCCCAAGTTTTCTGTCATTTTGATCTAAACACGGATTTTCAAACGGAATAATATTTTTATTTGAAATATTATAATCACCATTGATAGTAATTTTACTATTATGCCTTAATTTTTTTAATAATATTCTCTGTAAATGATAAAAAAAAGAAGCTTGATCAATCCAGGAACCTGCATACTTATGCCAAAACTGTTTTTTGATAAAAAATAAAGATAGAAACATGACAATCACCGACGGATTGGAAGGCGCACGTGAATGGATGTACTGGTGTTTTTTAACCTCATTTATAATCACGCGGTACATTTTAGGATAGGCAGCTAGGATATTGAGTTTATCTTTCAAAGTATTACCTCCAGCATTATCCAATAAGATAGGGTGTATCTTTTTATTTTTAATCAGTACCAGAGAATTGTTTTTTTCTATTTTTTCAAAACCAATCCATGTTATTTCGTCAAATTCCTCTAATAAGTACCTCAGTTCTTTGACAACAGGGCTAAAAGCTTTAACACCACTATCAGTATACTGCATGGCGGTATCTGAAACTACTAATAGTTTTTTAGGATGTCTTTGTAAATCGCTATGCATTCTTGACTGTAGTTAGAGGGTGAAAAATAGGTGTCATATAAAGATTTATAATCTATTTGACTTTTAGAAATTAAAACTAATTTTTTGTTCCATTCGGACAATTCGAAAGAATCGACAAATGAATCGGGAAGTTCATCGGCTAAGACATTACTAACAGATCCTGTATTGTAAGAAATAAAAGGCAAAGATTGTGCTAAATATTCAATTAATACCAGAGGGCCACTTTCGGATTTTGATGTCATCAAACCAATTTTAAATTCATTTAGTCTTTTTTGCGGATTGTTTTCATCATGTACAAAAGTAATAGTATTCTCAATTCCTAAGTCTTGAACTTTATCTTTAAGGAGTTGATAATAGACTTGATCCTGAACCTTACCAATGATAGTTAATTTCTTATTTAAATAATAAGCCAGTTCTATGGCAAATAATTGATTTTTACCTGATTTTATATTACCTACCATAACAAAATCATCTATCTTTCTAACTGTTGTAATATTTTTTTTAACGATTATATTTTTTAATAAAAAAACATTTTTATCTAAATAAAGATTTGATTTACACCAATTGATCAAATGATTATTTACTCCAATATAATAGTTAGGTTTTAAAAATGTATTCAGTAAAAATGGAACAGAGTAATCTGATGAATGATCATGTAAAATCACCTTAGAATTTATTCTAAATAATTTACTAACTAGTTGTACATAACGAAATGTATGTCGCATATGAACATGTATAATCTCATATTTAACAAGTATTTTTCTTAGAGAAAATAACTTGTTAAATGAAAATTTAGACTTTCTATATAAATAATATTTTGGAATCCTAGAGTCTATTTCAAAATCCTGATCTTTTGGTCCTAATAAAGCTAAAAAGCTAACATCAATGTTTGCTTCATGTAATAAATTAGTCATATCTATTACAACTCTTTCGGCACCACCAACTCCCAACTGATCTATTACTTGTAAAACTTTCATTTTATATATTTAATAATTGCTCCTTGCTTTAATTTTTTACTGGCTAAACCCCAAGATTTACATACTTGATATAAAATAATAGGCCATATCACAAGCATGCTTATATATGCTAAAACAATAAATGGCTTATTCCCTTTATACTTATATGGTATAACGGATGGTGGAATAGATTTTAATAAATTAAAAACTGTCATTTTATTTCCGTAATATTTTCTAAACTGATACAAGACACTTGGTATAGGACGAGGAGAAAACCATTTTTTAGGTCGAAAACCATCCCAAGACCCCATTTGTCTTAATCCTCCAGTTCCTACCTTTAAATGTAATCTTTGAGCATAGGGGTTGGAAATATTCTTAAAGCCAAATAAAAAGGCTCTTAAACCATATTCACCATCTCCCATTCTCTGTTTCTCATATTGTCTATCAAACAAGCCAATAGCTTTAAAAACGTCTCTTTTAATTAAAACATTTCCAGTATCTAGTTGTTCTGAATATTTGAAAAAAGAATAATTATCTGGCACCTTATCACCCACTAGTGAAATAGAAGTTCCAGAAGAAATATCTGCATCAAAAAAATCAAGACATTTAATATGATTTCTAATCCAGTCTAATTCAACCCGACTGTCATCATCAAATAATAATAAATAGTCAGAATCAGATAATTCTATAGCCGTATTTCTAGCCAACCACAAAGCTTTTTCTTTTTGATGTATAAGTTTAATATCTAAGTTGAAATGGTCATAAAATTTCTTTTGAAAAGGTTCAGACTGATCAACAATTATGACATCAAAGTTTTGATAATCTTGGTTTTCTAAATCTTTTAAAACATCTTTTAAGTATTCATAACGATTTAAGGTGGGAATAACAATACTTACTTTGGGTTGTGTTTTTAATAATTTTGAATCAAAACAATTCCATTCTGAGTATGTAAGAGCATTCTTTGATATTATCGATCTTGAAACTTTAAATGATTTTATAAAACTCTTAATTTCTTTAAAAGGATTATTAAATGTGATTAATCTGATAAAGAAGATGTAACAATACCAAAATGCACTAAAATATTTTTTCACAAAACGGTATTCATCAATAATAGGAATCTCTTCCATAAATTCAATTCTTTTTACCTCTCCTATATACCCTTTTTCAATTGCTTGATAAGAAAGGTCATAAGTTCTAGCTTTTATTGAACTATACTCTTTATCTAACTTTAAATAACATAATATATCATCTGGTATTTCAGAAACTATGGGGTATATATATTTGCCATTACTATTAGGTAATGTAAAATAACTAGTAGGTTTAAGATATTTGAGGAAGGAGAAAAGCATTGGTTAATATTTTCTTTACCATTGAAAAGAAAATAGAGTTTAGGGTTGGGGTTAGGGTTAATTTTTTTATATTAATATGAACACAAACTTAAACATTATTAATCTAATATTTTAAAGAAAATCGGTGGCTGAGCATAATTCATCAATAAAGTGCATTATTGTGTATAAAAATCTATAAACTCTTTTTGTTGTTTTTCTATATTGAATTCTTTTGCTACGCGTTCTATTGCGTGTTTTCTAATTATTTCTTTTTCACCTTCAGATAAGTTGATTGCTTCCAAAATTTTTTCAGCTAATAATTCTGGACTGTTTTTGGGAATTACCCAACCAGTTTCACCATTTATCACATTTTCTGAAAATGCTCCTCCATCACTTACAATAGATAAAACACCTTTACTTTGTGCTTCCAATGCAGCGTTACAAAAGCCTTCACTATAGCTGTATTGTATGTATACATCTGAGTCGTATAATTTTTGAATAGTTTCTTGATGAGAAAGTTTACCTTCAAAGATAACAGAATCATTTAAACCATATTCATATATCTCATATTGTAAAGCTTCTAATAAAACACCTTCTCCAATAATATGATATTTAAATTGAATTTCTTTGTCTTTTAATATCTTTAGACTTTTTAAAATATCCGTATAATTTTTAATCCAATGAAGTCTTCCTATAGTACAGATTTTTAAATTTGCACTATTATTAATTTTTGAAATTGATTTGTTTGTTCTTAATAAATCTATAGCAGGAGTTATAATTTGAGCAGGAGTATTTTTATCCAAACCTAATATATTTGCTTTATTTAACAAGTAATTAGATATGGAATGTACTTTATCAACTGACTTCCATAAAAAACTATAACAGTCTTTATGTTTTAAAGGATAGACATCAATATCAAAACCACGTAAGCTAACAGCCATTTTCGCTTCTAAACTTTTAGCCAAATTTTCTTTACCTATAGCTTGGGTAGCAAAACCAAAATGCAACCAAGCTAAATCCGAAGCTCGAAGTATATGTTGATTCAAAAACACTTTTTTAACTATCTCAATAAGACTAACATCGGATTGTTTTTCCAAAACAATAAATTTTCGAAGTGTATTAGGTTTTCTCAAAAAAAGAAACAAAAAGCCAAAAAAAGATTTCAGAAAACCAAGTCCATTATTAGCTGGAGCTTTCTTAACCTCACATAAATCAAATTCACTTTTTTGATTATTAACAAATAATAATACTTCAAAACTGTGTTTTTGCAAGCCTTTTATTTTTGAGATAAAAAATGTCTCAGAGTAGCCAGGTGTAGAGGCTAATACAATACCTATTTTCATAAACTAGTATTAAAAACATTTCGATATAATTCCTCCATCCCTCTAACCATAGAGGTAATAGAATGTTGCTTTAAAGCTTTCATATAAGCATTTGAAACAATTTTATCTACTTCCTTAGCATCTTTAGACAACAAAGCAAGAGTACTATAAACAATAGCCTGAGGATTTCTTGTAGGTACTAAAAATCCTGTTTTATTATCTATTATAAGTTCTGACATACCTCCACAGTTTGTTGAAATCACAGGAAGTTTACACAACATTGCTTCTATACAAACATTCGCAATTCCTTCTTCTATGGAAGGAAGTAAAAACAAATCAGAAGCAATCATTTTTTTATAAACAGCTTTTTGTGGAATTCGATCGATAAATGTGATCTGGTTTTTTAAACCTAATTCACTTACTAAATACAGGAGCTCTTCAGATTTATCTACACCTACAATAGTGTAATGAAAATCTATATTGTTTTTATGTAATAAATCCATAGCCAAAATTGCGGTTCGATAATCTTTTACCCAGTGCTCTCTTCCTACAGATAAAACTCTAATCTTTTTATCAAATTGATTATATCCTTTACATGGAAAATTTCCAATATCAAATCCAGAGTAAACAACTTCATCAATTTTATTTGTATCATTATAAATAAGATTTGATTTTTTTTGAATTGCGGCCGAAACGGAATGAAACCCATCGAGTTTTTTAAAAAATCGATTTAAAAGTTTTTTATTATAAGTGTCTATAAAAGGGACAATATTTATTTGAGACCCTCTTTGACTTAGGATAGTCTTAGTATGTTTAGGTAATTTCAAAAACTCTAAATACACCAGTAAACTTACCCATTGAAAATGTAAAATATCGGGTTGTATTGTATTAATTGCCATTTGAATATTCTCATTGCGTATAGTATTCTTTCTTCTGTTAAAAAGCTGCAAAAACAATTTACATTGCAGTACGATATTAAAACCTCTTAGCTGTAAACTGCGTATTATAAATGTTATTATAGAAGTATTAGATCCCAATCCAATATAGTGAACGCCTGCTATTTTAGTTTTGGTATTTTCATTGAAACCCAAAACAAAAACTTCGTGTTCATTTGCTAATCCCTCTATCAATCTATTGATAAAAGTGGTCGTTTTAAAAGAACCGTCGAAAATGATTATTTTCATTTATTTATAATGTGAAATTTATTGCTTAAAAAGTATTTTAAATGAAATATACTTTTTATTTAATTTTTCGAAAATGAATTTATATAGCAAAATTCGAGGATATAAATTTATATTCCAATCGAAATACGAAGAACAAATTTTAATGTTTTTTAAATAATTTTTAGTCAATAAATTATTTTCTTTGCTACAATATTTGAGTTGATTTAAAAAATATCTTTTAAAATAATTTTTGATGTGATTACTCATTAATTTATTGTCAGAAATTAATTCTAACACTATTTTTCTTGCGTTAATTCTAGAATAAAGTTTGTCTTTCATATTATGATTACCAATGTTGTTTTCATGCCTTCTAATATGAACTAAAACAGCATTTATAAAAGCTACTTTTGGATTATTTATTAACATTCTTGCATTAAACTCCCAATCTTGAGAGCTTAACAAGTCTTCATTCCATAAAATTTTATTTAATAAAAATGACCTTTTCCATAAAGGAGCATTTGAACACCAAGCTCTGTTATAAGTTATAAAATCCGTAATATTATCGTTATATATTGAAACAAATTTGCTCCAAAAAACATCTAACATACCATTTTCATTAAAAAATTGTGAATGACAAACTGAAACATCTGAATTTAATTTTATAATTAATTTAAGCTGATTTTCCAACTTGTCAGGAATCATTAAATCATCTGAATCAAACCAATTTACGTATTCTCCTATACTCACTTCAAATCCATAATTACGTGCCGAATTCCCACCTTTTAACCTATCTTTAGGGCGAATATGATACCGGAACCTAGCATCTTTATCTATATAATTTAAAATAAGTTTTTTGGTATTGTCTAAAGAGCCATCATCAACTATAATACACTCCCAATTAGTATAAGTTTGTGCAATAATTGAGTCTAAAGTTTCTCCAATTAAGTGAGCTCTATTATAGGAAGGAATAATTATGGAAACTAGAGGTGTATTCATAACACTAATAATCCATTGTTAAATAATGACTCCCAATAATTTTGTTGATTGACTTACTCAAAATTATTTCTTTTTTAAGATTTTTTATTAATTTGTATTCTTTATAGGCATATTTTGTTTGTTTAAATTTAAATTGTAAAAAGAACTTTAAAATAATTATCAAGTGTTTAGCTTTTAAAGAATACAATTCAGTTCCATTGTCTATATTAAGATTTCCAAAAACTAATTTTAATTGAATTTCTTTGTTTTTTAATTTGTCATCATCAGTTTTAAAAAAACGTTTTACTACAGCCTCTCTGTCATGTCTTATAAAAGCATTTGTAACCACTCCTGTTTTCAAGGAATGAAACAATGCCCTTTGACAATAATTATTATCCTCACCATAATGAAAGAATATTGGGTCAAAACCACCAATCCTTTTCAAGGTAGAAACGGGTAACAGCCAGGCAGCAGCATTCACAAAAGGGACTGGGTAAACAGGTTCCAATTGTTGATTTATAGCATCATGGTAGAAATAATTATTTGAATCATATCTTAAATAATTAGAAAAGTTTTTATCTAACTTATTACCCTCTCCATTTAAATGAATCGGGCTAAGTATTCCATATTCTGAGTTCTCTTTATAAACCTCTATCATTCTGCCAATAGAATCAACTTCTAGATATGCATCCTGATTCAATAGAAAGACATAATCACAATTATTATTTAAGGCATAAGACATGCCTAAATTATTCGCCTTTCCAAAACCTAAATTAGTTTTCTGTTCAAATAAAATTATTTCAGGGTACTGTTTTTTAATATATGAAACTGTTCCATCACTAGAATTATTATCAATTACAATAATATCTAGTTTAACGGACGTGTTTACAAAAGATTTTAAACATTTTTCAATCCATTGCATACCATTGAAGGTAACTATGATGACAAAAGTTCTATCTTTCAAATTAATTCATTTAAAATTTTATTAAAATTAGCATAAACCTTCACTTTTTGATTTATCGTATCTTTTTTAATCTCATCAAAATTCCAATGATTCAATATCGTAGTCATTTTAAAAATCTCATTAAATGGAGTACATCCAATACAAACTGAAGATGTCCAAGTTTTGCAATAAGCGTTCATTTTACCAATTTTCTCATTCAAAGGGATAAAAGGAACATTGAAACTTTGAGCAGTAATTAAACCATGAAGGCTTGTCCCTAAATAAACATCTGATTTTGCAATCATATACATGATTTCAAAAACATTCTCAGGAATTATCATCATGAATTCCTCAGAATAAGAGAGAATTTTATCCAATATTTTATGGTCTTCATGATTTGGAGCCATACCAATTGGGCATAGCACTACTGATAAATTATTGCTTTTTGCTTCATTCATAAATGAAGTCACAAATTGGTCAAGATTCTTTGGTGCTTTGTTTATCCCTATTTGTAAAAAAATATAACTTTTAGGTAAATTAAGTTTCTCTTTATTTACAACATTTTCCAAATATGAAACAGGAAATAAGTCTGACATAATCAATGCCGAATCAGGAGAAATCTCTGAATAAACTCCAAATTCATCTAAAGATTTCTGAGTTCTCTTGTCTCTTACTGATACATGACTAGCCTCGAGTAAATTATTTATAATAATTTTATTCCGCTTTGTTGATTTAGTACCACTAAAATTACCTCCTACACTGTTATAAAATATTTTTGTGGTAATATCACTTAATTCAATCAAAGATGGAACAAAAGGTATATCAACTTGATTTCTTATCAATAAATATTTTGAAATATTATATTTTTTTTCTATTCTATTAAAAATATTATACTTTTTTAAATATGAATATATCGGATTTATAAACCCCAACAATTTAGACCAATTGGCAAAAAAGACCTCACCTCCACCAACAACAAGATTGCCACCAAATTTCTGTGTATTTCTTATTAATTTAAAGTATGAGTATGTTTTTAATGCACCAAAATAAGAAATATTACTTTTTACAATCCCATAATTTATAAATTCAATATTGGGATCAAATTTATTTAATATCTTTTTAAAAATTAAAGGAAATAATAAATCCCCATAATTTATTCTATCTGATGCAGATAAAAAGTGAACTATCTTATTATTTCCATTCATAATCTATATAATATCCTTTTTTCCAAGAAGGTAATTTACCTGTATTATAAAAATCTCCTTGTTCTGATTTTAACCATATAATTTCTTTTTCATGAATTAGTAAATCATTTTGTGATCGAATATAAAAATTCAAATATAATATTGCTGATGACAAGGGCCACTTTGGTATTTTTAGAGTAATTGAATTTTCTCCAATCAAACTTTTATTAACATTTAGTGTTTTTGTTGAACAATGAAACATAGATGAATCATTTTTGTCATAAAAACCAACTCCAATTTCAATATTATTTAGTTTCAATTTAGATTCTAAAGAGATTAATAAATTCAAACATTGACCTGAATAAACTGTTTGAATAGTTTCTCCGTTATCATTTAGAAATAATAGATCGTTGAGCTTTATAGTATTTTCTCTGTCTGTTATTGGTCTATCTTTTGATAAGAAGTAATTTTCGTCTCTAGATTTACTGTAAATAAATATCCCTTCCTCAGTTTCTCCATCAAAACTAACTTCCCCATTTTTTAGAACTATTAACCTCGAACACAAACTTTGAATCGCCGCCATATCATGACTCACAAACAATACTGTTCTACCACCTTGAGAAGAAATATCCTGCATTTTCCCAATAGCTTTCTTTTGAAACTCTGCATCACCAACTGCTAAGACTTCATCTACCACCAAAATATCTGGTTCTAAAAACGCGGCTACAGCAAAAGCCAAGCGCACTTTCATACCGCTAGAATAGCGCTTTACGGGGGTTTCTACATAACGTTCACAGCCAGAAAATTGAATGATTTCATCTAGTTTACTAGCAATTTCTTTTTTGGTCATTCCTAGAATAGCACCGTTTAAAAAGATGTTTTCTTTACCTGTCATTTCTGGGTGAAACCCTGTACCAACTTCTAATAAAGAAGCAATTCTTCCTTTAGATTTTATAGCACCTGTTGTGGGGCCAGTTACTTTAGAAAGTATTTTTAATAAGGTAGATTTACCAGCACCATTTTTACCGATAATACCTAGTATTTCTCCTCGTTTTACTTCAAAGTTAATATTCTTTAAAGCCCAAACGTATTCTGAAGTTCCTTTAGTTGAACGATCATTTGATTCTCCAATTTTTAAATACGGATCTTCTTTTCCTCTAATTCTAGCTAGAAATCTATTAAAATCATGGCTAATAGTACCAGTACCAACAAGACCTAAACGATATTGTTTGGATAGGTTTTCTATTTTTAATATAACATCATCTTTCATCATTATATGGTATCTATAAATGT
>TARA_B110000503_G_scaffold53778_1_pt1 | contig 30142 bp, 30 predicted proteins | sample TARA_B110000503 | Tara Oceans TARA_B110000503 (sample SAMEA4397472) | marine metagenome | biome: Polar Biome; feature: [SRF] surface water layer (ENVO:00010504); material: water (ENVO:00002006), including particulate matter (ENVO:01000060) such as... | depth 5 m | reverse complement strand
AAAAAAAGAGGCAAATTTTGTCTACTTCACATTGGCTTGTCAAGATATTTTCTGATTTTTGGCTTCCATGTAGCAGTGCTTAGTCGACCCAAACGAGCCGTCAGAACAAAAAGTATTCTTTACACATTAAACCTAAAGTGCACAACATCACCATCTTGAATGATGTAGTCTTTACCTTCTAGTCGCCACTTACCTGCCTCTTTGGCGCCTTGTTCGCCTTTTCCCGCTATAAAATCTTTGTATGCGATTACCTCTGCACGTATAAAACCTTTCTCAAAATCTGTATGAATTTTTCCAGCAGATTGAGGTGCTGTAGCTCCAATGGGAATAGTCCAGGCTCTAACCTCTTTGGGGCCCGCTGTAAAAAAAGTATGAAGCCCCAAAAGCTGATATCCGGCAAGAATGACACGATTAAGGCCGGGCTCTTCCATACCCATTTCTTGAAGAAATTCAAACTTTTCATCCTCGTCTAATTCTGCAATTTCCGATTCAAGTTTATTGCATATAGGAACCACGACAGCATTTTCTGAAGCAGCAATAGCCTTAACTGTCTCCAGGTAAGGGTTATTTTCGAAACCATCTTCACCCACATTAGCAATATACATAGTTGGTTTAAGGGTTAAGAGGGATAATGATTTAATGGCTTTTCGTTCATCTAGATCAAGATTAAGCGAGCGCAGGGGTTTTGCTTGATCCAGATGAGGTTGAATTTTTTCAAGTACCGCCTTGAGGGCTATAGCTTCTTTATCTTGACCGCCTTTAGTGGCCCTTGTTGCTCGCTGCAACGCTTTTTCTACAGTTTCTAGATCGGCAAGAGCTAATTCTGTGTTGATAACCTCGATGTCGGCACTTGGATTAATCTTCCCTTCAACATGAATGATATTTTCATCGTCAAAGCACCTCACGACATGTGCAATAGCCTCTGTCTCACGGATAGTAGCAAGAAATTTATTGCCTAGACCTTCACCTTTTGATGCGCCTGCAACAAGCCCTGCAATATCGACAAATTCCATAGCAGCTGGAAGAATTCGCTCGGGCCTAACAATGGATGCTAAATTTTCTTGACGAGCATCAGGAACAGGAACAATTCCTGTGTTTGGCTCAATGGTGCAGAATGGAAAATTTTCCGCATCTATGCCGGCTTTGGTTAATGCATTAAAAAGTGTAGATTTGCCGACATTAGGTAGGCCTACGATTCCACAGTTAAAACCCATTGGATATACTCTCAAATATAGATGATTTTTATAATAAGTCTAAAAAATTAGTTGTCTTGTTGCGTATGCAGCTCCTTCATTGCTTTACTCCAATCTCCCGCAACAGCTAAGGGAATTACTCGTATAGCGTCAACTATAGCCTCATTCATTAACTGTTGTTCAGATTGAGACGCCTTTTGCAGAACAAAATTCACAACTTCACTCGCATGCCCTGGATGCCCAATACCTATTCGAAGACGCGAAAAATTCGTATTGTTGCCTAGCGCCTTGATGGTGTCTTTTAAGCCATTATGCCCTCCATGACCGCCGCCTATTTTAAATCTAGAGACCCCTGGATTTAGGTCAAGCTCGTCATGAATCACTAAAATTTTTTCTGGGCTAATTTGATAAAATCCAGCCATAGCTGCTATAGATTTCCCACTTAGATTCATATACGTGCTGGGTATTAGCACGCGTATATCCTGTTTTTCTATTGTGATGTGGGCGATGGAGCCAAAGAATTTACTTGCAGCTTGCAATGTGGCCTGGTAGTGCTCTGAGAGAGCCAAAACAAAATTGGCCCCAGCATTATGACGGGTTTGTTTGTATTCAGGACCTGGATTTCCCAGCCCGACAATTAATTGAACAGGTGTACCCAATACTGGAGCCTCTTTATTTGCGTCAAGATGATAAAAGAAAATCAGTCGCTTTTATCATCATCTGAAGCATCTTCTTCAGGTTCAGGCCGCTCATCAACTATAATTTCTTCTTTAGGTTTGTTGACAGTGAAGATAGGCGAATCGCGCTCTTCTCCATGGCTTAAGGCGAGACTTTCCACCCCTTTAGGCAGCTTAATATCAGAAATATGTAAAATTTGCCCGATTTTTACTTCAGCTACATCCACTTCAATGTATTCAGGGAGATCACCAGGTAGGCATGAAATATCAAGTTCTGTCATGTTGTGCGTTATATTTCCTCCGCCCAGCTTAACGCCTGTACAAATATCTTCATTGATAAAATGAAGTGGAACTTTCGTATGGAATTTCTGTGTTTTGCTAACACGCAAAAAATCAGCATGGAGAATAACTGGTTTTGCGGGGTGACGCTGAAGATTCTTGAGAATTACCTCTTCAGTCTTTCCTTCCACATTCAAGGTGATGATATGTGAATAGAACGCTTCATTTTGAAGCGAACGATCTAGCTCTTTATGAGATAGAGATATACTTTGTGATGGATTTTTCCCGCCATAGACGATGGCAGGCACCTCACTAGACAAGCGACGTAGGCGGCGGCTCGCACCTTTCCCCATGTCGTTTCGTACGGTTGCATATAATTGAAAGTCATTTGACATTATATTGTCTCCTAGTTTAACCCCCAGTAATCCGCGACCAGAATTGAAGAGGGATATTCCTGATAGCCCTAAATTGGGCGGTAATTTATCCAGTTGCTGTGTTCGACTGTTACCTGGCAAGCCAGGTGTTAATCAAACATAGCGCTGATGGATTCTTCGTTGCTTACTCGACGCATGGCTTCTGCAAGCATTTTTCCTATAGTTAAAACTCTGATACGTTTACTTTTTAGTGCAGCAGGACTTGTTGGAATACTATTTGTAACAACCATAGTATCCAGCGCTGAGTTTTCGATATTTTCAAGAGCCTTTCCAGACAAAACAGCATGAGTACAGTAAGCCACTACTTTGCTTGCTCCCCGCTCTTTTAGGGCTTCAGCCGCCTTACATAAAGTACCAGCTGTATCGACAATATCATCAATTAGTATGCAGGTGCGACCCGTTACTTCACCGATGATATTCATTACTTCTGTTTGGTTTGCTTCTGGCCGGCGTTTATCGATTATAGCTAGGTCTGTGTTAAGTATTTTTGCCATCGCTCGAGCTCGAACTACGCCCCCAATATCGGGCGAAACAACAATCGGTTTTTTATAATTCTGCTGCCCTACATCTTCTGTCATTAGTGGTAAACCGTAAACATTTTCCACTGCACAGTTAAAGAAACCTTGTATTTGCTCAGCATGTAGATCAACTGTCATTACCCGATCTACACCAACGTTAGCAATCATATCAGCAACAACCTTGGCGCTAATTGGCACGCGAACAGAGCGTACTCGTCGGTCTTGACGCCCGTAGCCAAAGTAGGGAATTACTGCAGTGATGCGTGCAGCAGAGGCTCGACGCAGTGCATCTACCATTAAAATTAATTCCATTAAATATTTATGGGTTGGCGGACATGTCGGCTGCACAATAAAAACATCTCGTCCGCGAACATTTTCGCAAATCTCGATGTTAATTTCGCCATCAGAAAATTGTGAAACCAGAGCATTACTTAAAGGAATGCCGAGAAATCGAGTGATTTCTTTTGCTAGCTCTGGATTTGCATTTCCAGAAAACACCATTAAGTTGGCCACAAAATCTTTCCTGATAGTTGTAATTTTTGCTCCCTAAACTATAATTTTAGAGAGATATGGCTGGGGTGGGAGGGATCGAACCTCCGCATGGGGGCATCAAAAGCCCCTGCCTTACCGCTTGGCGACACCCCAATAATTTTTATTCAGGAGGTATAATTTTTAGCAAAGGAGACTTATTGATCCCTTTGGCAACAAAACCCTGCCATGGCATTGGTATTTGTTTAAGCACTAGCTTTGCCTCAGTTTCTGAGGCAAAAGATGCGAATAAACATGCACCTGTTCCCGTTAACCTAGCATAAGCGAACTGATCTAGCCATTGGCGCGCTTTTTTCACCTCAGGATACAATGCCTCAGCCACTGGCTGACAGTCGTTTTTACCACCATTTTCAATAAAGGCGGGTATTTTGATCGGATGTGTGTTTCTTGTCAAACTCTGATGAGCAAATATTTCTGCTGTAGAGATATGCGTGTTTGGTATTAAAACCAAAAACCATTCAGTTGGTCTTTCTATAGCGGTAAGCTCTTCTCCAATTCCTTCAGCCCAAGCCGTATAACCGAAAATGAAAACAGGGATATCTGCACCCATATTGGCACCTATCTTTAAGAGCTCGTCATTCGATAGATTTAGCCTCCAGGCGACATTTAGCCCTAGTAATGTTGTCGCAGCATTGCTGCTTCCGCCACCCAATCCGCCTCCAATAGGCAGTCGTTTGTCTAGGGATATTTTTGCGCCTAAGGCGCATCCTGTGTATTTCTGGATAGCCTGAGCAGCAAGAAAAATAAGATTGTCTTTGTCAGGAACATTTTTCATGGGAGACAATAATTGAATCTTGCCGCTCCGATCAGACTCAATATCGAGACGATCACCGTAGTCAAGTAACTGGAATAATGTTTGCAAGGTATGGTAACCGTTCTCCCGACGCCCAGTTATATGGAGAAATAAATTAATTTTTGATGGAGAAGGAAGTGATAATTTCATCGAAGCCCCTCGTTTGGTAGCCACTTTTTTATTTTTAAATTAAATTGGTAGGCGCCCTTATTACCCTGTATGTTTCCGGGAAGCTTCCAGTCCTCTATTTCTTGGTAGTCAAAAAACTGCAATGTCCAGCCCGATTGCTTCAGGGAATTTAAGGTTCCGTCCCTGTTGTAGCTAGACGCCATCTTTGATGAAGATGGAGCGGCGATGCCTCTCACCCAGAATCTAAGTTGTTTTACTGGCCACCGCCACCCAAATAGTAGCTCAGTAAGCTCTTCAGCTGATTTCGCAGTATCAGGTTGTCTTGCTCCACGCTGTAATTGAGCATAATATTCGTTGCCTGTTATTCTAGTTGCGCCGACTCCAAGAGGACCGCTTAGTCTTACATCAAAGTCATCCCCTTGTTGGTCCCATGATATCCAAGCAGTGCCGCCTTCTTTTGAGTCCCTGTAGCCTATTTTTCCCTGAAGGATCCAGTGATCTAACTGCGCTATTTTGTTGAGGTGTTGCTCCCAGCTAATGATATTTAAAAGTGAATGATCTTTATTGATAGCGCACGAGCTGACTAGAATCGTAAGTAGTAAAAAAATAATTCTTTGCATAAAATTATTTTACCTCAAGACGCTTAAGGGTTTCTTGGATAATAGCGTTACTTGGGTCGCTCTGTAAAATTAGAAGAGCTTTGGCATACATACTGCTTGCCTCGATTCTATCGGGTTCTACTTCCATCCATAATTGCGCCATTTCTAACAATAGAGATGAGTTGTTGTAATAGAGTGCAGCTCTCGCAACTCTCGCAACTATTTCTGGATCACGAGTTAATCTTGCTTGAGTGATGTATTTTTCTTGAAAAATGGCTGTATTCCCTCTCAAGCCTCCGAGTTCTGCTATTATTAAGTCGTATAGGGTATCTTCGATGAATGGGCGAACCTCATAGTTGCGCTCACGTAATATTTTTCTCTGCTGAGCAAGTGTCTGGATATTTTTAGTGGGCACTGAGGCTAATTTGGTATGAGGTATTTGATATGATTGAGAGCTGGTACTTTTATCTGTGATTTGGCCAGTGCAGCCGTTCATTATAAAGCAACACAGCGCTATTATTAGAATAGAAGAGTTGTAGTCGCTCATATGTTTACGTATAAAATTTCTGATTGTGTGTGCATCGAAGTTAGATACTCTAACAATAACGAAAGCTTTAGCGCTAGTTAAATATTGACCGAATATCACTTGTCTTTAAAGGCTTAGAACCGGACAATTGCAGATTGGTCTTATTAAACATTGAGCTAATGACTATTTTCACATTTGGAATCAATTACCGCACTGCTGCTCTCGATCTTCGAGAGAAGGTAGCTTTTGTCCCAGAAAATATGACCAAGGCTTTATGCAATGCGATCGAAGTTACCGGCATTAGCGAGGTGGCCATCTTGTCTACCTGCAATCGCACAGAGATATATTTTGTGGACTCTGATGACTCTTATGAAAGTACTAAGAAAATCTTGGACTGGCTGGTAGATTACCATCAGTTGTCACCAAGCGAATTATCCAATTGTTGCTACACTTACAAGAATGAAGATGCTGTTAAGCATATAATGAGAGTGGCTAGCGGTTTAGATTCAATGATACTGGGCGAGCCGCAAATACTGGGTCAACTTAAGTCAGCTTATGCTGTAGCACAGGAAGCGACAACAGTTTCTACGAAACTTAATCAGTTATTTCAGCAAGCATTTTCTATTGCAAAACGAGTTCGGACTGAAACAGCTATTGGCCAAAATCCTGTCTCTGTTGCATATGCCGCTGTCAGTCTTTCGCAGCAAATTTTCTCAAACTTGAAAGATATTCACGTGCTTTTGATTGGCGCTGGAGAAACTATTGAATTGGTAGCAAAACATTTACTAGAGAAACAGGTGGGTAGTATTACGTTCTCTAACCGAACTCTGTGTAGAGCTGAAGAGTTAGCTCAAGAGTTTGGTGCCCATGCAATATTATTTTCAGATATCCCTGAATTCCTTCAAAAAACAGACATCCTGATTTCATCAACAGGCAGTCAGTTGCCCATACTTGGAAAAGGGGCTGTAGAATCAGCAATCAAAAAACGCAAACATAAACCTATGTTTATGTTGGATTTAGCGGTACCTAGAGATATTGAGCCAGAAGTTGCAGATTTAAATGATGTTTATCTTTTTACCGTAGATGATCTTCAAGAGGTGGTTCTTAAGAACATGCGTTCGCGTGAACATGCTGCAAATAAAGCTGAGAAAATCATAGAAGATGGTGTAAGTGAATGGAGGAGTCAATTTCAGGGTCTTGATGTGGTGGATATGATTCGAGCTTTTCGTAAAAATTTAGAAGAAACTCGTGATATTGAAGTTGAAAAAGCTTTGCTGGCCTTGCGAGCAGGTCAAGACCCTGAGGATATAACAAGAAACTTGGCGCGAAATTTAACTAATAAACTTTTACACACCCCGTCAAAAAAACTTAAACAAGCCGGAGAACAGGGCCGAAAAGACCATATTAGCTTGGCTAGTGATTTGTTTGGATTACAGAAATCAGATGCAAATGAGGCAGATCATTAAGCAGGCAAGCTTACTGTTGGCTAATTAAATTAATTAAAGTGCAATAATGAAAGAATCTATTTTAAAAAAACTACAATTGATGACTGATCGCCATGAAGAGGTGCGAGCGCTTCTGGGCGACCCTGGTGTAATAGGTAATCAAAATTATTTTCGTGCGCTCTCGAAGGAGTATGCTGAACAAGAGCCAATCGTCGAAACTTATAAAGACTACGTTTTGGTTAAAGAGAAAATATCTGAAGCAAAACTATTGCTTCAGGATTCTGATCTAGATATCAGGGGCATGGCTGAAGAAGAGCTAGTCTTAGGAACAGAAGAGCTTTCTGGTATTGTGATTGCAATACAGAAGCTTTTATTGCCTAAAGATACCAATGATGGGAAAAATGTATTTCTAGAGATTCGCGCAGGCACTGGTGGCGATGAAGCTGCTATTTTTTCTGGTGATCTGTTTCGTATGTATTGTAAATATGCTGAGAGCAAGAGATGGAAGGTGGAAATTATCAGTCAAAATTTAGGCGATCATGGTGGTTATAAGGAAATCATTAGTTTGATCGTAGGACAGAGTGTTTACTCTAAATTGAAATTTGAATCCGGCGCTCATCGTGTACAAAGAGTCCCAGATACTGAATCTCAAGGCCGTGTACATACGTCTGCTTGCACTGTAGCAGTTATGCCAGAAGCGGATGCACTGGATGATATTGATATCAAAAAAGGAGATCTTCGTATTGATACTTTCCGCGCTTCAGGTGCCGGCGGCCAACATGTCAACAAGACGGATTCGGCTATCCGTATAACTCATCTTCCAACAGGACTGGTTGTGGAGTGTCAGGACGAGCGTTCTCAGCACAAAAACAAGGCGAGAGCTATGGGCCTATTGTCAGCCCGTTTAAAAAATGCTCAAGAAGCCGTTGCTGCGGAAAATTTGGCAGAAGAACGTCGCTCATTAGTTGGTAGCGGGGATCGCTCAGAGCGTATTCGCACCTATAATTACCCTCAGGGTCGCATCACAGACCACCGAATCAATCTGACGCTATACAAGCTAGGAGAGGTGATGGAAGGGCAGCTAGATGAGGTAATTCAACCGTTGATGAATGAACATCAGGCGGATTTACTGGCCACAATTTCTTCTTAAAAAAGTAGATGCATGCTTTATGTTTAAAGAAAGTGGATTCTTTGAACAGAAAAATTTTATTGCTAGGATTAGTGTATGCCTACTGACGTTTCTATGAATTGCATGACTATTTCAAATTTGCTAAAACTTAGTGTTGAGTTAGCTGATGTAAGTGACAGCCCAAGGCTAGATATAGAGATAATACTTAGTTATGTTCTGGGAAAAGATCGCACTCATTTATATACATGGCCTGATCAATGCCTGAACAGCCTAGAACAGGCGCACTTTAATGAGCTTTTTAGATGCCGAGTTAATGGCGAACCTGTCGCCTATATCACAAAAAGACGTGAATTCTGGTCGCTGTCACTTAAGGTTTCTCCTGTCACTATAATCCCTAGGCCAGAGACAGAGCTGCTTGTAGAAAAAGCCCTTTCGCTGCCTTTGGATCAACAAATTTCAGTCTTAGATTTAGGAACAGGAACCGGGGCTGTTGCGCTAGCTCTTGCGAGCGAAAAACCATTCTGGGAAATTATAGCTGTTGATCTAGAATTTGGTGCCATCGCCCTTGCTGAGGAGAATCGACAACAGCTTGGTTTTGATAATGTAAGGATTCATCAAAGCGACTGGTTCTCTAACTTGGAAAAAATGCAATTTGATCTTATTGTAAGCAATCCGCCATATTTATGTCTTGAAGACAAACACCTCCAGGAAGGCGACGTTAGATTTGAGCCATTATTAGCCCTTGTGGCTAAAGATTCTGGCTTGGCTGATATCCATACGATTGTCTCCGATTCTTACTTGCATCTTAAGCCTGGTGGTTGGTTGCTACTGGAACACGGGCATAGCCAAGGAAGAGAGGTTCGTCAAAAAATGATCCAGGCTGGTTTTAGTGGTGTAGAAACCTTCGTTGACCTGTCTGGCCTTGATCGAGTCAGCGTATGCTTTAAGGCCGAATTATAGGCACCATGCATTTATTTTAATGCTTGATATTTCCCACCATGAAAAATTAATGGCGATACGTTATTGTTAGAAAAGTCTAGCACTCGACCCACTATGATAATGTGATCTCCCCCAGAGTAACGATGCTCTGTAGCGCATATAAACTGGCATGCATAGTCATTTAGCAGTGGCAAGTCATGCGCACCAGCATGCCAGAGTACTTGTGAAAATTTATCATTATGTGAGCTAGAAAATAACTCAGAAATTGATCTCTGATTGTTATTTAGTATATTTACTGCGAAATGGCTGGCTTGTTGAAATAAGTCAAACAATCTTGATTCTTGACCCACACACCAGGAAATAAGAGGAGGTTCTAATGAAACGGTTGAAAAACTGTTAGCAGTCATTCCCTGGGGTGTCTTTTCTCCATCCAGAGCGGTTATTACAGTAATGCCTGTTGCAAAGCTACTAAAGGCATTGCGTATTTCCCGGTTTTCTTGAACTGCCATGCTATTAACCCTAAAGTAAGTGTAGTTATCTTGGTGTGCGCGCTAGGGTAACCCAATAAGATATAGATGCAAAAGCATCAAATAATGATTTGTATTATATCATTTAAATATTTAAAACAAATTCGTCAGCTAACTTTAGTATAGCGATCTCATGCTACAATCCGGAACGTTTTAACTCCCTTCAACTTTTTAGAGATACGCGAAGGCGAAAGATTTATTTAAATTGGCAATATTATGAAAAACGGTAATTTTTTGGCGGGTTGGGATTTATCTAAGTTTAACGTGGACCAAGTAGCTGGTAAGACACGTTTCCATGACCTCGATCTACCCCTTCCTCTAATGCATGCAATAGCAGACTTAGGATTCAAGTATTGTTCTCCTATCCAGGCGAGAACACTGCCTTATACGTTACGTGGCCATGATATTGTAGGGAAAGCCCAGACTGGCACTGGAAAAACTGCCGCTTTCTTAACCACGATTATTACTGAACTCCTTGGCAATCCTGTTAAGGACAATTACTTTGCAGGCGAGGCTAGATCACTGATTATTGCTCCCACTCGAGAGCTCGTGATGCAGATAGCAGGGGACGCTCAAGATCTCTGTAAGTACACTGACCTGAAAGTGCATAGTTTGGTTGGAGGTATGGATTACGATAAACAGAAGCGCCACCTGCATGAGAGTTTGTGTGATATTTTGGTGGCCACACCGGGGCGTTTGTTGGATTTTGCAGGGAGTAATGATGTCTATCTTGATAGAACTGAGATCTTGGTGCTTGATGAGGCAGACAGAATGCTTGATATGGGATTCATCCCCCAAGTAAGGCGTATTGTCCGCTTAACCCCTCATCAAGAAAATCGACAAACAATGTTTTTTTCTGCAACCTTTACTTCTGAAGTGATGCGTCTCGCTGAACAATGGACGGTGAATCCAACAATTATCGAAATTGAGCCTGAGAGTGTTGCCACAAATACCGTAACTCAGAAGGTTTACATAACTTCGATGCTTGAAAAATTTGAGTTATTAAGCAACATCATTAATCAGGATGAAGTTGAAAGTGTGATTATTTTTGCTAATCGACGCGACCAATGCCGCAAGCTTCAGGAAAAACTAAAAAGCAAGGGATTTAGTGTCGGGCTTCTTTCTGGTGAGGTGCCACAAGGCAAGCGAGTAAAGACTCTGGGGGATTTTAAGTCTGGAAAATTGAAAATTTTGGTCGCTACAGATGTTGCTGGTCGAGGCATTCATATAGACGGCATCAGCCATGTAGTAAACTATACATTACCTGAAGAACCCGAAGATTATGTGCACCGCATTGGTCGTACCGGAAGAGCTGGTAAGACCGGCACGTCTATAAGTTTTGCTTGCGAAGACGATGCATTTTTATTGGAACCAATAGAGAAGTTATTGGGAACAAAGCTCTTATCCCAGCTGCCGGATAAACTGTTGATCCCAGTATAAAAAATATTTACATATTTGGTGTAAGGTTTAACTAGTAACAGGTGGACTCGTTAGGCGGCACTTGCTATAGTCGCGCATCTCGGTGTCCTTCGGTCGACACCTTATTTTCTAAGCAGTGATCTTGGTAGTTTTTTTAAATATTTCCAGACACCTTATAAATGGTTTTCAGCGCAAGACCGATCTTTTGATGAAATCATAGATATGCTGATACCGGAGCCCCTTAATATGCTATTTACTGAACTCGGCCTATCGGCTGGTATACTTCGTGCTGTTTCTGAACGCGGCTATAACGAACCAACACCTATCCAAATTAAAGCTATTCCTTTGGTGCTTCAGGGGCTTGATGTATTGGCTGGCGCTCAAACAGGAACTGGCAAAACAGCTGGCTTCACATTGCCTATGCTGCAGATATTAAGCGAAAATAGTACAAAAAAATCCCCCCGGCCTATTAGGGCGCTAGTGCTAACCCCTACCCGAGAACTAGCTGCACAAGTTGCAGAGAGCGTTAAGACTTATAGTAAGTATTTATCAATTTGTTCTACAGTAATTTTTGGGGGCGTCAAAATAAATCCTCAAATAGCTGCATTACGATCAGGTGTTGATATTCTTGTGGCTACACCCGGACGCCTTCTTGATCATGCTCATCAAAAAACATTAGATTTGTCTCAAGTAGAAATCCTAGTACTAGATGAAGCAGATCGGATGCTGGATATGGGATTTCTTCCCGATATTCGTAAATTATTAGCATTGCTGCCCAAGAAGCGTCAAAACCTTTTATTTTCGGCAACCTTCTCTAACGACATCAAAAAACTTGCTGATAGCTTATTGAATTCACCAACATTAATAGAGGTGGCTCAAAGAAACGCTGCATCTGAAAGAATTGCACAAACAGTTCACTTTGTGGATAAGGGTCGAAAGCGCGAATTACTTTCGTTTTTGATTGGCTCTGAAAATTGGAGGCAAGTATTGGTTTTTGCTCGAACAAAGCATGGTGCGAATAGACTGGCTAAGCAATTAGAAGAAGATGGATTGACTGCTGTTGCTATCCATGGCAATAAAAGCCAAGGTGCCCGAACAAAAGCATTGGCTGATTTTAAACAAGGCAAGGTGCGTGTGCTGGTAGCGACAGATATTGCTGCCCGTGGTCTTGATATTGATCAATTGCCACACGTTGTAAATTTTGAGCTACCTAATGTACCGGAAGATTACGTTCATCGTATTGGCCGCACTGGTCGTGCAGGCAAAGAAGGTGAGGCTGTATCATTGGTATGCGTGGATGAACATAAGTTATTGCGCGATATAGAGCGTCTTTTAAAACTAAATCTGCCTAAAAAAAATATTGATGGATTTTCTCCAGACCCCTCGATCAAGGCTGAACCTATAGAGAATGGCAGACATAACAGAGGGAGTGGAAAGCCAAGACATACAGGTAATACTCGAGGGTCAGATAAAAATGCTTGGGGAGCTCGTAGTAATAAATCGATTGAGGGCAACAAAAATAAATGATCTCGTTGAGATGGCATAAAATAAAAAAAGGCGAGATAACATTCTCGCCTTTTTTTATTTTACTAAATACCACTTAGATTTTCGTGTTGTTCTTAGCCGATTACAGTAATGTTTTCAGCTTGAGGCCCTTTTTGGCCTTCAGTGACTGTGAATTGAACTTTTTGGCCTTCAAGCAAAGTTTTGAATCCTTCGGCAGCAATAGCGCTGAAGTGGGCAAAAACATCGGGGCCGGACTCTTGCTCAATAAAACCAAAACCTTTTGCTTCATTAAACCATTTAACAGTACCAGTAGTAGTAGACATAATCTTATCCTTTTAATTCAATAGTAATTTTTTTAGCCTTATAAAAAAAGACAGTTTTTTGCTGAAAATGTGTTGCTATTACTTATGAGGAACCGGACGAGCTACTAAAAGGTGAGGCATCGAGATGGCATGCATAAATATAAAACGTACTTTCAAGCTAAATTTATTATATACCAGTTTTTCCTGCAGTCAAAGAATTGACATTTTTTGCTAAAAATACTTTTTAACTTAGATACCAAAGGCTTGCGATAAAATTTTTCCTTAGCCCTCTGGGAAAATTACTAGGAGTACGCAGCCAGTTTTTGATTGGGGAACATGAGCTGAACCTACTGGATGGTGTAAAAAGGTGCCTGCCTTATGATCGCTTCTGCCATCACTAAATACGCCTGAGATCACATACACTTGTTCGGGGCCTATTTCATGGACGTCAAGGGCACCATAAACAGCACCAGGTTCAAATTCATATACATCTATACGCTTATTGTTTTCTCCCTGCCAAAGATTTCGGACTGTAATTCCTGGGGCTCCTTCTATGGGTTCAATATCCTGCCAGTTGCAAATAGTAACGCCATCAAAATTCATGTTATCAATCATGAGTAATCTCCAATTTTTTTATTTATACCATATTAAGGATATGACGGTATAGCGTTTTAAGCAGTGCTTAAATCAAATGTTTAATCAATATACCTAGGCTCGAGCCAGCATCACTTGCCGTCAACAGGATCAATCATTATAGGCGTTGTGTAGGTTAGTCGATCTTCTTTAAGGGATATGAGGCGTGTCTGCACTGTATTTATCCAAATATCATTCCAGCTTGCATCTAACTTATGTAAAACTCGATCTTCTTGGATTGTGTAGGTACCCGCATAAGCAAGCATGGAATCAAAAAGTTTAATTTTTTCCGCCTCTGAAGGAGGGCTTTGAGATGGACTAGGTCTATCACCATGCAGGACCAGGACTAAGACACGACCATCTGGATCGTAATTTAAATTAACCTGTGGGGTTGGGGCCAAATACATCAGATTCATCATTCGAATCTAGTGATGTTTTCTTCCACCCAGTTAGCCGCCAAGTTTCTACTAGGGTTTTTCTTAGCGCAGCTATTACAGCTTCTTTTTTTATTTATATTATCCTGCATTTGGCAGTGTGCTAAATTCCGCCATATTTTTTCAATATAACAGCGTATATCTTCCCGTGGTTATGCTCTTGGGTTAGGTTCAGCAAAGTCTTACCTTCAGGATTTTTTGCATTTATATCATGACCGCTATCAAGAAAAAAATTTACAAAGGTATCAAAATTTTCTACATTCATGCCTCGATAGGCTTTTTCTAGTAGATGGAAATTCGGGTTTACATTCTGAGGGGCGTCAAAATGTAAAAATGTTTTTATTCTTTCGTCATCAAATATTTCACCGAGAACTTTGTGCTTGTCTTTTACAAATGCCATGAGTTTTAGCTACTATTTTTTAAGTCTATATTTAAGGCAGATTCTTTGTATCAAGGTAGCCCGTTAAGTTTTTGCAATAAAATGTCGTTCACTTGTTTTGGATTTGCCTGACCTTTCGAGGCTTTCATTATTTGTCCGACAAAATATCCTAACATTTTTGATCGTTTTGTTTCCTCGGCTTTGCAAAATTCAGATACCTGAGTAGAATTTTTTGCTAACGCCTCATTTACTAGTAGCTCAATCGTCTCGTCATCTGAAACTTGTTTTAAGCCACGAGCTTTGATAATAATATCCGCATCGCCGTCACCATTCCACATAGCATCAAATACTTGCTTGGCCATTTTGCCTGAAATGGTTCCATCTTGAATGCGGAAAATCATCCCAGCTAGCCGTCCTGCTGTGACCGGACAAAGATTGATGGGTAGGTTGGCACTATTGAGACGCGCTGAAAGCTCTCCTAATATCCAATTTACAGTTAGCTTAATATCTCCACTAGTTTTGACGGCTGTTTCAAAATACTGCCCCATCGCGCGATCACCGCTTAAAATACTCGCATCATAGGTCGATAATTCGTATTGCTGTATAAAGCGGTGATATCGAGTATCTGGCAGTTCGGGTAGAGATTTCCGAATTTTTTCAATATAGGCGTCTTCTATGACTATAGGAAGTAGATCGGGGCAAGGAAAATAGCGATAGTCATTAGCCTCTTCTTTGCTGCGAAGAGGTCGAGATTCTTTGGTGTCCCCATTATATAGCCTGGTTTCTTGAATTATTTTTTCACCATTTTCTATAAGATAAATTTGCCGTTCAACTTCCATACTTATGGCGTCCTCCATAAATTTGAAAGAATTCAAGTTTTTGGTTTCTGTTCTAGTGCCTAGAGCTTCTCCGGGCCTTCTAATTGAGATATTAACATCAAAACGCATTGAGCCTTGCGACATCTCTCCATCACAAATGCCTAGAGATGTGACAATACTGTGAAGTTTTTTAGCGAATGCCACCGCTTCTGCTGCGTTACTGATGTCTGGCTCTGAGACGATTTCTATTAACGGAGTGCCTGCGCGATTCAGGTCCACTCCCGTCATACCTTCGAAGTCTTCATGGAGGGACTTACCAGCATCTTCTTCTAAATGGGCGTGATGTATTCGGATCGTTTTCTTAGCGCCACTAGGGAGCTCAATTTCTATTTCTCCAGAGCCTACTATTGGTTTTTCCAGCTGAGTGGTCTGGTAGCCCTTAGGAAGATCTGGATAGAAGTAGTTTTTGCGTTCAAATACCGAAATTTTTGCAATTTTGGCGCCAATGGCCAAACCAAACATGATTGCATAGCGGAATGCTTTTTCATTGGGCGTGGGTAATGTTCCTGGCATTGCTAAATCTAGAGCAGATGCCTGAATATTAGGCTCTGCACCAAAAGTAGTGCTTGATCCAGAAAAAATTTTAGATTTTGTAGCGAGTTGAGCATGAACTTCTAACCCTATAACAGTCTCCCATTCCATTATTTGAAACCTTTTTCATTTGCACTGGAAAGTTTTATGCCCTCTGGAGTTTGTTGATGCCAGTCGGTGATGCATTGAAATTGATGAGCCACATGTAGCATGTGCGCCTCTTGAAAATAGTTACCTATAATCTGAAGGCCGACAGGCTTTTTATCCACAAAACCACAAGGAACAGACATGCCTGGAAGTCCTGCTAAATTAGCTGCAATGGTAAAAATGTCCTCTAGGTACATGGCTATTGGATTATTACTTTTTGAGCCAAATTCAAAGGCCGGAGTGGGTGAAGTTGGACCCATAATGACGTCTACACTTTCAAATGCAGATACAAAATCTTGCTTAATGAGGCGTCTAACTTGTTGTGCTTTTCGGTAGTATGCGTCGTAGTACCCAGCAGAAAGACAGTAGGTCCCAACTAAAATTCGACGTTTGACTTCATCGCCAAATCCTTCAGCACGGCTACGCATGTACATGTCACGCAAGTCGGTGGGATTTTCACACCTATATCCATATCGCACTCCATCAAATCGTGAGAGGTTAGCTGATGCCTCTGCGGGCGCAATTACATAATAGGCAGGAACCGCAAGATTGGTGTGAGGAAGATTGATATTGACTAGTGACGCCCCCTGTTTTTCTAGCTGATTTAGCGCTTCCAGCACAGCTTTTTCAGTTTCATGGTTTAGCCCTTTTTGGAAGTATTCTTTTGGAACTCCTATTTTTAGGCCATCTAATGGACGTGAAAGATTTAGCGTATAGTCTGGGATAGGTTTGTTTACTGACGTTGAATCTTTGGGGTCAAATCCAGCCATTACATTTAGCATTAATGCGCAGTCTTCCGCTGTTCTTGCCATGGGTCCAGCCTGATCTAGACTCGAAGCAAAAGCAATCATGCCCCAGCGAGACACTCGTCCATATGTTGGCTTTAAGCCAGTAATTCCACAAAGAGCAGCAGGCTGACGAATTGATCCGCCGGTATCAGTTCCGGTCGCCCCTGGTGCAAGATGACTCGCAATAGCCGCTGCAGAACCCCCAGATGAACCTCCAGGGACCGTGTTGGTGTTCCAGGGGTTTTTTACAGCTCCATAAAAACTAGTTTCGTTGGATGAGCCCATTGCAAATTCATCCATATTGGTTTTTCCTAAAACTACAGCCCCAGAATGATGGAATTTTTTTACTACTGTCGCATCGTAAGGAGGGATGAAGTTGTCCAGCATTTTTGAACCACAGCTGGTACGTATGCCTTTAGTGCAGAAAATGTCTTTATGTGCAATAGGGACACCACAAAACAGAGGAAATTCCCCTGAGGCGCGCTGCTTATCGGCCATTTTTGCTTGTGTTAGTGCGAATTCTTCGTTGACAGTTATATAGCAGTTATATATGCCGTCTAGTTGTTGTATTCGGTTCAAATAGTACTGGGTAATTTCTACGCTAGAAAACTCGCGTGAATTTAAACCAGAAATAATACCGGCAATGGTTTTTATATGCATGGTGCGATCATTTATCAACGGCGTTAGTTCCTTAATCAATCACTTTAGGGACAAGATACAGCCCGTTTTTTACGCAGGGTGCAATAACCTGAAAGGCTTCTCGTTGGTTGATCTCGGTTACTTTATCAATACGCAATCGTTGAATGGCATCTGTTGGGTGGGCCATAGGATCAACATTTTTAGTATCTATAGCCTTTAGCTGATCAATCAGGGAAAGCACATTTGCAATACTTTGTGTAGTTTCGGCAATGGTTGCATCATTGAGTTGTATGCGCGCCAGTTCGGCGAGTTTTTCAATATCTGTATGGTTGATAGTCATGATACAATTTCTACACGTTGTGTAACTGACATTTAGAGCTAATCAAATGTCAGCCTTCGATGGTTGTTATTTAGGCTGAAAGCAGGCGCTAAGGTACCACATTCGTTGCTTTAACGGTACTCCGTGGAAGACCAGTAACCATGAGGACCGCTGATCTTCTTATACCTTACGCTACTGTATGAAATTATTCTTGGAAAAACAACTATACAACTTGCTCTAGATCTAAGTGATTGTTAGAGTTAAGAGTGATTCTCAGTGTCGAAACAACCTTCTATACTAAACCAGCAAGCCAAGGAAGATGTGGATGTTAAAAAGATTGCGCGGAATGTTCTCGAATGACCTTTCTATTGATTTAGGAACAGCAAATACACTCATTTATGTCAAAGATAAAGGCATAGTTCTTAACGAGCCCTCTGTGGTTGCTATTCGGCATCATAATGGTCAGAAAATTGTTGATGCTGTCGGTGTAGAGGCGAAGAGAATGCTGGGTCGTACCCCCGGAAATATTACTGCTATTAGGCCCCTAAAGGATGGGGTTATAGCGGATTTTCAAGTTACCGAAAAGATGCTTCAGTACTTCATTAAAAAAGTACATGCGCATAGCTTTATTCCACCAAGCCCTAGGGTGCTTATTTGTGTACCTTGCGCAGCTACAGAAGTGGAGAAAAGAGCTATTCGCGAGTCAGCCTATAGCGCTGGAGCTAGAGAAGTGTTCTTAATAGAAGAGCCGATGGCTGCTGCATTGGGGGCTGGTATGCCCGTAGGCGAGGCCTGCGGCTCCATGGTGGTCGATATTGGCGGAGGCACGACAGAAATTGCTATTTTGTCACTCAATGGAGTTGTTTTCTCTGATTCAGTACGTATTGGCGGTGATCGCTTTGATGAAGCTATTGGTGCTTACGTGCGACGTAAATACGGTAGCGTGATCGGCGAAACAACAGCTGAGCGTATCAAATTTGAGATTGGAAGCGCCTATCCGGCAAAAGAGATTCGAGAAATTGAAATAAGGGGTCGAAATCTAGCTGAGGGGGTCCCAAAGAGCATCCTATTAAATAGTGATGAAGTGTTAGAGGCTTTGCAAGAGCCATTGTCCGGAATAGTGCAAGCAGTAAAACGAGTGTTGGAACAATCTCCACCTGAATTAGCCTCTGATATAGCAGAAACCGGGATTGTTTTAACTGGCGGCGGCGCCTTATTGCGTGATCTAGATCGCCTGATTTCTCATGAGACTGGTTTGTCAGTTCTCATAGCTGATGATCCTTTGACTTGTGTTGCCAGGGGTGGAGGGAAAGCCTTAGAAACTATGAATCAACGACATATGGATGTAATGACATATTAATAAAACTAATTCTTATTGGCCCGATAAGTTTTTTGTTGGCTTAAGGTTTGAGAGTTGTCGGGGGTAAAGGTGATATGAAAAATATTTTTTCTAATGGCCCTTCATATGCGCGCCGAATGTTATTATTGTCTTTTATCGCTGGAATACTTCTGCTAGTTGATGCCACCACTCAGTGGTTAAAACCCATACGCCTCTGGGCTACTGAATTAACTATACCTATTTTTTCGATAGCATTGTTTCCAAGATGGGCGAGCGAGGTCATAGTAGAATTTGGAGGCACCGCAAATTTTAAAGAGAAAAGTAAGCTTCAAGAAGTCGAATTATTGATTCTCAAGGGTCACTTGCAACGGATGGCATGGCTTACCGCTGAAAATGTCCGACTACGAAATTTATTGAATGCCACAGAACTATTGCAACACAGCGTTTTAGTCGCAGAGTTGATAGGCGCTTCTCCTGACCCCTTAAGTCATACCATTATAATTAATCGCGGGAAAAATTATAAAGTGTTTGAGGGCCAGACTGTGCTCGATGCTGATGGGTTAATGGGTCAAGTTATAGAGGTATATGGCGCTAGTAGCAAAGTGCTATTGATTAGTGACAGCTCTCATGCATTGCCCGTGCAAATTTTAAGAAATGGGATGCTCTCTATTGCAGAGGGGCATGGTGATTTTAGGCATTTATCTCTGCGTTATGTTGCTTCTATTGCAGACATAAAGGCAGGCGATCAACTGGTTAGTTCTGGTCTTGGTGGGCGATACCCTGCTGGATACCCTGTTGGGGTAGTTGTTTCTGTTAATGCAGTAAGTGGTAATCCGTACCTTGCTGTAGATATTGAGCCCTCGGCTAAAATAGATCAAAGTCGTTACTTGTTGCTCGTGTCCCAAACTGTAGAAACATTTGGAGCGAACAGGGATGCTCGATAAGAATTACTCTTTATATTTTTACAGTAGTATTTCATTATTCATGGCACTATTATTGCAGATTATTCCTGTATTCCCCCCCATGGCATATTGGAGGCCTCAGTTTTTATTATTGGTTGTATTTTACTGGCTGCTTAAAAAGCAACACCAACATGGCGTTACTTTTGCATGGCTTGCCGGGATGCTTCTTGATATATTTTCAGGACAAATGCTTGGTCGCCATGCGATAGCTTTTTCATTGTCTGCTTATGTTTTAGTCTTGCTAAGCAAGAAGTTATATAACTTTGGTTTGTTGCTACAAGCTTCTTTAGTATTTTTTGTAGTCCTATTCAATCAGCTGTTGATGGCTAGTATTTCTCTGCTTTATCGAACGGACTGGAATATTGATGTGCTAGTTGCTCCAGCAATAACGTCTGCTCTGACTTGGCCGTTTTTATCTTTGCTCATGAATGGGTTATTCAAGAATGGCAGGTTGAACCAAGATAATTTATTTGAAGAACAGAAGTAGCTGCTAATGGCAGGCTATAATTCGGGCCAATTTGTTACAGCAAGCAATCAGGACAAGCTAAACTCAAGATTCAGTTGCTGAATGTATATTGATACTACTGAATATAAATTGTTTGAAGTAAAATTTACTAGAAAGAGATATCAGCTTTTTAGTTCAAGTTGCAGTATCCAAGTTAGGAGTGTTCTTTGGGTCGAGCTGTTGTGTTAAAGAAGATTGTCTGTGGTGTTTCGCTGCTGGCGTCAGCATTTGTGATCATGGGTGCCCTATATCTGTATGTGAATAAAGATCTCATTCAGGATATTGACGCTTATCGCCCCAAAGTTGATACCTATGTGTCTAGAACGCTAGGGGTGAAAATAGAGAGCGCCAAGCTAGAAGGAGAATGGCATCAATTTGCACCTCAATTTTTTGTTACAAATGTAGCAGTTTATGCCAATCAAAAAGATCAGCCTGCTGTCACGATCAACAAAGTACGCTTTAAAATTAATCTAATACAAACTATTTTGTCTCAACAGCTAGTATTACGAGAATTAAATATTGGTCATATTGATATTTCCATGAAGGAGTCTTCTCTGGGTTCATGGACTATTGCCGGAAAAAGTCTTGGCGGTAACGACACTGGTTTTTTAGACGGCTTACTTGATAGTCGCTATTTAGAGATTGAATCGATCAGTTTAAGGCTAAAGTTTTTATCTGGAACTGAATCAATAGTCGAAGCACATAATGTTCGCTTAGAAAACCAGGGCGATTTCCACCGGCTGCTAAGTACGGTAAGCCTACCTGGAGTCAAACATCCCGCAGATATAATCGTCGAGGCCAGAGGCGAAGACGTAAAAGATTTGGATCTTTCAGTTTATCTGGAGCTTAATAATTTTGATTTTAATAACAATATCAATAATTTAATAAAAAATATTTTTCCTGATGTGTCTGAGTATATTGTTGGCTTTAAGGCCAGTATTAATGCAGCCCTTTGGATTCAGGCTAAAAAAGGCGAAACAATTACATTGTTTGGAAATCTTTATTCTGATGACATCTATCATAATTTATTTAAAGGTGCTGTACCCATTGCCAAGTTTAATGCGGGTATGAGCGGCTGGTACAACCCTGATCAAGATTGGGGCATGAATCTTCATGATTTAAGTTGGGATTGGGATGGCTTGCAGGCCAAGTCTTTGATGGTCAATATTGCCCAAAAAATTCCTCACGGATTGGAGTCTTTATCTTTATCTGTAAATCAAATTGATTTGACATTGCTTGGTGAGATGCTGAAGAAAATTCCTATAACATTCAATAATTTTTTCGACACACTTCAAAAATTTCAACCTGCTGGCAACATCCGCAACTTGCATTTAGTCGTGGATGGAAAAAACAAAAGTTCTGATATTCAGCTAAAAGCTAACCTCGATAATGTCTCTTTAGAGTCATGGGATGGAAATCCAGCAGCTAGAGAGCTTAATGGTTATCTAGAGATAAACAATGAAAGCGGGTTTTTAGAGCTAGATAGCCCCAATGGCTTTGCCTTGTACCTGCCTGGCACTTTTGATGATTTCCTTCGGCGTAGTTCTATCAGAGGGCAAATATCTTGGCGCCATGACCCCATAAGCGAAGCCATCAAGGTCTCTAGTGGCCCTCTTGAGATGCATGGAGACGAGGGTGAATCACGAGCTTACTTGTATTTAGATATCCCCGTGGGAGAAGAAAGCCTGGGCGCAGAGATGTATTTTGTTATGGGGGTAAGAGATCTTGATTCTCGATATAAGGAACTTTATATCCCTGATAGCCTCAATGAAAATTTAAGTAAGTGGCTAAATCAAGCAATGGTTGATATAAATATTCAGGAGGCGGGGTTTGTATGGCAGGGCCCCATAGGCACGGAAAAAAGTAATACAGTAAAAATCAACCGAACAGCGTCAACACAGGTTTACTTGAGGGCCATCGATGGCGAGTTAAGGTTTCATAAAAATTGGCCATCTTTGATCGGGCTCAATGCAATAATAACAGCGGATGCATCCAACATTGATGCTGAAATTTTTAGTGCTCGCATAGGGAAAGCAGAGATCAGCAAAGCAAGTTTAAGCGTTAGCCCCGAGAAAGACAGAGATGCGATTTATGTACATGTTCTTGGTTCCATTAAGTCAGACCTGGGTGAGGCTGTGAATGTGTTAGCGCGATCCCCCTTAAAATCTAGAGTGATAGGGTTGGCTGATTGGGATATATCTGGAGAAAGCGCTATTTCTCTGGATTTAAAGATACCGCTTGCGGAGCATAGCTCATCTAGCTATTACAGTATGGATGCGACAATCAATAAAGGGCTAATGGCCCTGTCTGATACGAAAGTGTCACTGAGGAGCTTGCAGGGAATCTTAAGTTATCGCGATAAGAGAGGCTTGTTTTCGCCGTCTATTAAAGGTGATATTTTTGGCGCCCCCTTCTCAGTCAACCTGAAAACATTAGAGGAGGATCTTTCAATTGAGATGCATGGCGGTTTGGATATGCCATCATTGGTGAAACTGCTTGAGCTGCCATCAGACAAGATCTTTAGGGGTAAAGCAGATTTTATGGCTACTCTACTTATTCCGCTGGAAGCCCCGTCATCTGCAATTCGGCTGAATATTAAGACCGATATGGAGGGCGCTGCAATTAATTTGCCTGAACCGTTTGGCAAGAAGGCTGATGTTAAAGAAAATGTAGAAGTAAATATTATTTTTGCCGATGTAATGGACTTGCGAGTCGATATGGGTGAGTTGATTAAGTCGCATTTAGAGCTAAAAAAAGGCTCCGTAGTTCGGGGAGTGTTAGCCATTGATAGTGATCGCTTAGAATTACCCGGAAAAGGCCAGATCCTGACAGTTGGGCACCTAAAATCATTTTCTTTATCGCAGTGGACTGAAACATACCCAAAAATATTAAACTTGAGTGGCGAAAGAAAAAGTAGTTTAACTCCCCTTTTTGAACTCTCTATTGATGAGCTTGATGCAGTCGGACTGAGTGCTGAGAAGGTGGAAGTGAAAGGAGGCTATCAGGCTGGTGACTGGATGATAGGGATTAAAAGTAATCGTATGGATGGCCATCTGTGGGTTCCTCAAGACACCTCTCTCCCCATGTTAATCGATTTAGAGAAGCTTTTTCTGCCGGCAACCTCTAAATCTGATGGAGCAGCAGATACAATAAATCCAGCAAACTTGCCCCATCTTCAGTTGTCGGTTAGAAATTTTAGTGTGGGAGATAGACGATTTGGTAGGGTGAAGTTACTGATAGAGCCTCAGAACACAGGAGTAAAGATTACCGGCATAGATGCGAATCTTTTGGGATTAAGGATTGGGGGGCATGGGAATGATACTAGTATCGAGTGGACAGAAAATAATGGACAGCATCATTCAAAATTTCATGGTTCGTTGGGCGTAGATGATATTGGTGAAGCGCTTAATTCTTGGGGTTTTCCTATGATAATGGATAGCAAGAAAGCTCAATTTATATCCCAAATAAGCTGGCCTGGAAGGCCTTGGGAAGCATCACCTGTCTCTATAAAGGGTGCAATCTCTATGCATCTTGAAGATGGACATTTTCATCAAGAGTCTTCTGGCACTACTAATGCTTTAGTTCGCTTGGTGGGCTTGTTTAATTTTGATAATTGGATTCGTCGGCTACAGTTAGATTTTTCAGACCTTTATGAAAAGGGTGTGAGCTACAATAAAATGGATGGAGGTTTATTGTTTGATGAAGGCGAGATAACTTTTGACCCTATTGTGGCTGTCAGTCTGCCTTCTGGAGGTGTTGAATTGAAAGGAAAGGCAAGTTTAATTTCCGATGAAATTGATGCCCAGCTGGTAACAAGGCTGCCTGTGAGCAGCAATCTTCCTTGGGTCGCTGCGGCAGTTGGAGGCTTGCCGATTGCTGCAGGTGTCTTCGTCACTAGCAAGATATTCGAGAAACAACTAAAAAGTTTATCTAGTATTAGTTACAGCATTAAGGGGTCGTTGAGTGATCCACAGATAAAGATGGAGACAATTTTCAATATAGATACTTCTGGCAAAACAACCTCTAAAAGTGAGGTGGTTGAACCTATTGGGACTTTAGAGGGTGGCGGGTAGTGAACAATACAGCCTTATTGCGAAAAGTTTCCTCCATTCAGATGACTAGTGGTGCGGATCTTGGTGCCAATTTAAATCAGGCTGAGTTATTAATTCAATCTGCAGTTAGCAGGGGGGCGCAATTGTTAGTACTTCCTGAAAATTTTGCTTATCTTGGCTGCAAAGAAATTCAAAATATTGCCGAAATAGAAAAATCTATAGGCCCTGCACGAAAATTTTTAGCAGAACAGGCAAATAAGCATAAAGTTTGGATTGTGGGCGGCACAATTCCAGTAAAAGAACCTTCTCTTTCAGGCTTGAATGGTAGTAGTCTCGTGTACGCAAGCTGCTTTGTAGTTGATAATAGGGGAGTTGAGGTGTCTTGCTATCAGAAGATGCATCTCTTTGATGCGCAGATCGATGATGCTCAAGGCAGTTATTGTGAATCCTCTGAATATAGCCCGGGAAGCTCACCAGTTGTAGTTGATACCTCGGTTGGGAGGGTGGGGATAGCTGTTTGTTATGATTTACGCTTCCCAGAATTATTTCGTTATATTGTAGATCAGGGTGCTGAAATAATCGTTATACCATCTGCGTTTACTGCAAACACCGGCAAAGCCCACTGGAGTCTTCTGTTGCGAGCACGAGCAGTTGAAAATCTTGTATACGTTGTCGGCGCCAACATGGGTGATAGAGAACATCCTAATCGACCAACTTGGGGTGGATCAGCGATTATTGACCCGTGGGGTCGTATAGTTAGTGAGCTGGAAGGAGGCCCTGGGGTAGCTGTGGCTGAGATTGATTTAAGTTACCTAAGGGATCTTCGTAATAAATTGCCTATGCATAAGCATAGGCAATTTAGTGTTGCAAAGCCTCTGTTCAGTGCAGAGTCAAGTTAGGAAAATTTTTATGATTTTCTTATAGAGCTAGCGCACACTATTGAATAGATATAAAATTCGACTCCATCATTACGCCATAACTACAACTAACTAGTGGCAGATTCTTTCAAATTAATAATTATTAATTTGATGTGAACTTCAAGCGGACAAAAGGTAATTCATATAATGACAAAGTTTAAATGCGCTTCTTTTGATAATCTTATTTTTGTGGTAGATGACATAGAGTTTAAATATTCAGAATGTAAGGTTATGTCAGAAAAAGAACATCCAAAATATGCCCATGTGGAGTTAATTCTTAAGTCCCCCTGTGGGAATTATGCGGAAGTATTAGTCACCTCTGATGGCGATAAACCAGGAAAAAGTAATATTGTTTCTGGAGAATATGACGGTATGCTCATTGATCAGTCTGTAGCCACTGCCCTAACAAAACTTAATCATGCATTCCATGAAGAGGAGTTAAATCGAAAAGAGAAGCGCGAGCTTGATTCTAAACTTAAAAAACAAGCACAATTGACTTAATATAAATATTTTTGCTAACGATGATAGGGATGTCCGGCATTAATGGTTACTGCACGATAGAGTTGCTCAACTAGCAGAATACGTACTAACGGGTGAGGAAGAGTGAGGGGCGAAAGTGACCAGTGGCTGTCCGCTCGCTTAATGCAATCTTGCGCCAAACCGTCTGGGCCACCTATCAACAAACTAAAATTGTCGCCTGAGAGCTGCCATTGATCTAGATTTACTGCAAGCTGCGCAGTGCTCCAATATTTCCCGTGTATGTCTAAAGCAATAACTTGATCGCTCTCTCCTGTTGCTTTTAGCATAGCTTCCCCCTCTCGCACAACAGCACGCTGGACGTCAGCACCTTTGCCGCGATGACCCATAGGTAATTCAATAATTTCAAGATTTAGCTCAGAGGGTATACGCTTTAAATACTCATTGCAGCCAGCTTCAATCCAGCTAGGCATCTTGGCACCTATTGCTATGATTTTTAGACGCATATTATTGTATTTTCCTAAAGTTATTCGCTTGCTCGGATAAAATCATTTGGTTTGTTTGACCATAATTTTTCTAATTCATAAAACTCTCTTGTGATTGGATGCATGAGGTGTACAACTATATCACCTAGGTCGACCAGAACCCACTCGCCACTCTCCATACCCTCTACGCCCATTGGTTGAAATCCTGCTTTTTTGGCGTCTTCGATGACGGTATTTGCGAGCGCTTTCACCTGACGATTTGAACTACCGCTGGCGACAATCATAGTGTCCATAACGCCCGTTAAACTGGTAACATCTAGCGTGACGATGTCTTTACCTTTCACTTCTTCAAGAGCATCAAGTACGATACTGATTAATTTTTTCTTCATAGAGCATCTCGTGTTGTTTGATAAAGTTCATTTTCTTTTATGTAGTTAGCTACTGTGTCTGGGAGCAGCCAGGAGGTAGATTTTTTTTGCAGCAGTGCGCTGCGAATGTCTGTTGATGAGATATGCAGTGGGGTCATTTCCATAATAAAAATTTTTCCTGCTGGAACTTCATGAAATTGCTCTGTGTTGGTAGCCCTGTATTCTTGCGTGAATTTTAATACTTCTTTATTTTTTGGCTCACCCCAGCCCGGACGTTTAGCCACTACGATATGTGCAATATCAAGAAGACTGCGCCAGTTATTCCAGGCATCGATGTCTGCAAAAGAGTCCATCCCTAAACAAAGACAGATGGACACTTCTGCTCCCAACCGTCCGCGAATTTCCAAAAGAGTATCTAGGGTATAAGAGGGGCCACTCCTGCCAATCTCTATATCGTCAGCAACCAGGCCTTGCCCCACCTGCCCACTTAAAGCAAGTTGAAGCATTTTTAGTCGGTGGCTTGCGCTACTAACAGGGGTCAGCCTATGAGGGGGCCAAGCGCTGGGTATCATGCGCATTTCTTCAAGGTTGAACGCTTGCTTCAACTCCAAAGCAGTCCTTAAATGACCTACATGAATGGGGTCAAAAGTCCCACCAAACAGACCTATACCATGGGGGCTTAAGCGCATATATTGTTTGCTCGAATAGCAAGTTTATTGACGAATTTCACCATGACCAAATACAACCCACTTTTGTGAAGTTAAACCTTCTAGCCCTACTGGGCCTCTGACATGAATTTTGTCAGTAGAAATACCAATTTCTGCACCAAGTCCATATTCAAAACCATCGGCAAATCGAGTTGAGGTATTGTGCATCACAGAGCTTGAATCCACTGTTTTGATAAAGTGAAGCGCCCTTGAGTTATCTTCTGTGACAATAGAGTCAGTGTGTTGTGAGCCATAATGGGCGATATGGGCGATGGCTGACTCAATATTTTTCACTACCTTAATTGAGAGGATCGGTGCCAGATACTCTGTACCCCAATCTTCTTCGCTTGCTGCGCTGCATCTAATGAGTTGTTGGGTAATTTCACATCCTCTTAACTCAACATTTTTTTCTTCGTAGGCGATAGCCAATCGAGGAAGAATATCTGCAGCAATATTTTCTGCAACTAGCAAGGTCTCCATGGCATTGCAGACACCGTAACGATGAGTTTTGGAATTTAATGCAATATTAAAAGCCATATCCAGATTAGCTTTATCGTCGATGTATACATGGCAAATACCATCTAGATGTTTGATGATGGGAATTTTTGCATCTTGGCTGATGCGTTTAATTAATCCTTTTCCTCCGCGAGGAACAATTACATCAACATAATCTGACATTGTGATGAGTTCCCCTACCGCTTCTCTGTCGGCAGTTTCAATTATTTGCACAATAGATTCTGGAAGTCCTGCGGCAGATAGACCTTGCTTGATGCAGGTTGCAATTGCTTGATTTGATTTGATCGCTTCACTGCCACCACGTAAAATAGTAGCGTTCCCTGATTTCATACATAAGCTAGCAGCATCAACAGTTACATTGGGGCGTGATTCATAAATAATGCCAATTACACCGAGAGGCACCCGCATTTTCCCTAGCTTGATACCGCTAGGCCTACTGATTAAATCTGTGATTTCTCCAATTGGATCTGGCAGTTCGGAGACTTGATGGATGCCTGCAATCATACCGTCTATTCTTGAGTCGTTAATTTCCAGTCGATCCAGTAAGGCTGCATCTAGACCGTTAGTTCGTGCGTTATCTAGGTCGATAGCATTTGCGGCTAAGATATTTTGACGATTTTTATTCAGAGCCTCTGCAATGGATAATAGCGCCAATTTTTTGGTATCCGCGCTAGCAGAAGAGATTATCTTTGAGGCAGCGCGAGCCTGCTTGCCTAGCTGTTTTATGTAAGACTTGATTTCCATGAAATCCTGTATGTCGACGTTTTCAATACCGCTTATTATAACTCTCCCTGCATCATAAGTCCTGACCTGTCGGCTTGCACTTAAAATTAGCAGACTAGTCTGAGTGCTTGAAATTTGCTATTGGTGGACAGGTTTGATTTTTTATTAAACTGCCATAGTAATTTTTTTATGTAACAATTTTAGCTACCTTTAAAAGATGAAGAATACCAAAACGTTGCAAGCGTTACACCCCTACGATGCCTCCGTTTTTTTTGAGCATTGTCATGCGTTATCTTGAGTATATATTTTCCTTTGGATACTCTTGCTGGAGTATTTCTTGGCAGCAGTGTTGGGTGGATTGCAACTAAAATTATCGATGTATTTTAGGATGTCTGCTACCTATCTTGCAATGATGCAACACTGCTGCATCAGCTTTGATTACTACAGAGTATATTAATGATAAAAGACTTAAATGTTCTTTTGATGCACATATTATTCGGTGTTCAGGGGACAGGCAACCATCAATATAACAACACCGAGGCTTCAAGTCAGCCTCGGTGTTGTGGCTAGAATTACTTACCTAGCGGCTTAAATGTCAAGATTAACTTAGGTAACAGAGTCATTGAACCTAGTAATGCTGCCAGCATTGCTAGGGCTGTAAGTAGTCCAAAATAGACAGATGGAATAAAGTTAGATAAGGCTAGGATGGAGAAACCCATAATAATGGTGATCGCTGTATAAAACAATGCGCGACCAATGCTGGCATGAGCCCTATGCATCGATGCAATATAATTGCCATCGATCTCAAATTCTCGCTTGAACCGAGTTATATAGTGAATTGCATGGTCAACCCCGATACCTACTGTGATGGCTGCTATTGTGATTGTCATCATGTCGAGAGGAATGCCAGAAATTCCCATGCCTCCAAGAACCACACCTGCGGCTAAAAAGTTAGGGACAATGGCAATAAGGGAGATTGAAATCGAGCGAAATAAGATCAAAAACATCGCCATTATCCCAACGAATACTGTCCCCATAGTCATAATTTGAGAGTGAAATAGGCTTTGTAGCATATTATTGTAAAGAACTAATATGCCAGTGAAATGAACCTGTTCTTCTTTAAATCCAGCTTCAGAAACAGCAAATAAATGAATTTTATTTAGCAGTTGTTGTCGATTTAAATCTCCCTGTGTTTCATTAACGCGCATAGTAATGCGCGCCTGATTATTTTTTTCATCTATGTAAGGATTAAGAAGAAGTTCAGCATTTTCTTTTGATAGCATTAAAGACATAAAAGCAAGCTCAAGATCGTTAAGCTTGTGGCCAGATAAATCAGAAGCAACATCTGTAACCGTTACTAGCGAGCTAACTTTGCCAAT